>Ga0207415_1000186_pt1 | contig 54277 bp, 41 predicted proteins | sample Passage237A_FD_187369 | JGI IMG/M metagenome (GOLD analysis project Ga0207415, IMG submission 187369) | Cellulose adapted compost microbial communities from Newby Island Compost Facility, Milpitas, CA, USA - Passage2 37A (SPAdes) (version 3) ... | reverse complement strand
GAGTATGCCAAATGGAAAATAGAGGATTATTACAGGTTCTATAACAATCGCAGGCGTCATAGATCGATCGGGATGTTATCCCCTCAGAAATACTGGGAATTATTTTTTTCGGAATATTTGCCCAACAGAACCGGAGCGAAAAACGGAATTGTTGTCAAGGGTGCCGAGGCACGAGGCACTTGCCAGGCCCTTGACAACAAGGAAGTGTTCGCTACCTTTGTGCAGGCAAATAATACGCAAAATCTTCTAAACTGATTTTGCGAACCTGTCCAATAATTAGGGGGGTGAGACAATACAGGTATGTGTGGCTCAGCTGAAGCGGAGACAATAGTAATTCTTCACAATTTTTTGCATATGATTTTCCGGTACTATTTTCAATTATTCTGCCCAGAAGCTGGAAGTTTGCATCGGAATAATGCGCTTTGCCTTTTGTACCCGGTACGAATAACGGCTTCATGGCTTTCGTTCTTTCTATTGCCTGCTCAAACGTCCAATGCTGGTCATTCCCGCCGAAAATAGCATCATCCAGACGCTTGCCGTCTGCTCCTTTGTTCTGAAAATAGTCAGGCAGGCCTGAGGTATGTGCCAGTAAATGCTGCACAGTTAACTCTGACGAGTACTCTTTCCCTTTGTATATATGTAAACCATTCAAAACGGCACTGTCCAGATAGCTGCTTATTTTATCCTCCAGTCCGATTTTCCCGTTGGATTGCAGGTTTAACAATATGGCTGTTGTAAAAAGCTTTGTGGTACTGGCAATAAAATAGTGCTGATCAATGGCAATATTGCCCGAAGAGCCTGACCATGTATATTCCCCTTTTTTTATGGCAAAAGAAATTCCGAAGATTTTTTTGCCATCCGTTGATTTATCTAAAATTGCTTGTAACGTCCTCGATTTTTCAATCATACTGTTTTTATTGTTTGTTGCCCGGGGCAAGCCAATTTACTTCTTTTTTCTATCGCCGGTGATATACATCCTAAAAAAACTAACTCAGACTCAGTGAAAAAGAGACATCCATTACTACTTGTAACAGCTATACCGTGTAATCCTTCCGGCAAAGCCATCCGATTACACGGTAAAATTCACTTCTATATGGTATGATCAGAACTGTATCTTATAGCTGAAATTGGGTATGATGACTGTTTCATAGAATGCGTCTATCTTTCCGCTTCTCATATTATACATATATCCCAGATGATTTTTACTGGCCAGGGTATTCAGTATCTGAAGTGACCACAGACTGGAATGGTTTTTCTTGTTTATCCGATAGGTAATGGTCGAGTGCAGAAACCAGGTATTCGGCGCCTGGGTTTCAAACATACGCGCATTCTGATACATTATGTCACCGGCCTCCAGAGAAGCATTGATATCGACCGGAGTCCAGCGTTCGCCACGCATATAGGTCAGCTTTCCGCTCATGCTCAACTGATTTTGCTTATTTTTGCCGATAGCCCATTCTTTACCCAGAAGGATATTGGAGATAAACTGTCTGTTGTACATGGTATTTCTCCATACTCCATCGCCTCCTTTATATTTTGAGTCAAAAACAGAGGCAGTGATCAGGTAAAACCATCCCTGATTGAGAAACCGCTCCAGTGTAAAGTCTATACCGATATTTTTTCCTTTACCGGAGTTGTCCAGTATATCATTGACAAACCAGTCATATTGCAGATTGATAAAAGAGAACGAGCTGTCCGGAATAACCGGAATATCGTACAGGTACTGATAGTAAGGCTCGATTTTCAGACGCGTATTTTTTCCGAGTGACCGGTCATAGCCCAATACAAAATGATGTGCTTTACTAAAATCGAGCTTTTTGTTGGCCTGAGAATATTGCTGCCCGTCATATACATCTGCCATGTAAAAGTTCAGCTTCTCTATCCGGCTATGCTTGCCGTATCCGAACGAAAAGCTTTGTCCTGATGCAAACTGCCACCGCGCTCCGAGCCTCGGCTCTATGGACGTCTTACCTGAAAGTCGGAAATGCTGAACATTGATACCCGGATTGAGCAGCACCTGTGCTCCCAGTCTTACCGAAGACTGGGAATAAGCCTGCAGCAGTGCGCTATTGCCCTTCGCATCAACATAGTCCGTCAATGGCAGTCCTGTAGTTTCGGCATACCGCAGATTCATATCATACTGCATCCCTTGTACAACAAATCCGGTCCTGTTGGTATGCAGCGCTCCGAATTTGTGATTCAGATAAGAGGCCAGGGTAAGGTTTCTGAAGCCAGTATATATATGGCTTGTCCTGACACTGCTCTGGTAATCCGGTGCAGTAAGCATATACCAGTCTGTGGTCAGTTCGTTGGAAGATGCCGCCAGCGTAGTTTTCAGGTACGTGTTTTCTCCTACAAAGTACTGATGAGAAAGGCCCGCTATACCTGTCACAATCCTGCTGTCGCCGCTGCCAAACTGATGTATATATTCCCGCTGTGAGGAATCTTTTTCCGCTACGATCTTCTGCCGGTCTATAAAACCCAGGCCCCAGAAAGAGAAAACACCGGCTTTTCTGGTCGGAAAATGAAATTTATAAGCCAGATCCTGATAGTTGATTCCCAGGTCAATAGGAATAATATAATCCACCAGAGCAAGCGACGAGTAACGATAGTTAAAAAGGTAGGAAGAGTTATGCCCTTTCTTTATCGGCCCTTCTGAAGAAACATCCACTCCGAGCGAACCAATGCCCAGGGTGTGTTCCCGTTCAGAAACATTTCCTCTCCGCATGGAAAGATCGAAGACTCCGGAAAGCGCATTGCCATATTCGGCCGGAAAAGCTCCGGTCATAAAATCCGAAGTGGCAAGCATCTGGCTGCTAAGCGCGGTAATCCCACCTGCGCCAAAACCTGCAAGCTCGCCAAAATGATTGGGGTTGGGAACTTCTACTCCTTCCATGCGCCAGAGGAGCCCTTTGGGGGCGTTGCCCCGTATAACGATGCCATTAGTGACCAGATCACTGGCAACACCGGCAAAGGATGCCACCAGCCTCGCCGGATCATCCATTCCCCCGGCGTATTTATTGGCTTCCTCCATACTGAGCTGTCTGGCGCTCACTGTAGCCATCTGGTTGACGGGCTTATCCTTTTCTTTTTCCGCCTTGATCACGATCGCTTCCATCTCGGCAAAGGATTCCTTTATTTTAATCTCAATATACAGCACCTTGCCGGAAGTCACCAGCACTCCCTGCATTGTCGCCGGCTCATAGCCAGGCATGACCGCCTGAAGCGTATGCCTTCCTACCGGTACATTGGTCAGTTCAAAACGGCCATTCTCATCACAAAAAGTCCCGATCTGAGGATCAGTCCCCGCCAGGATTACAGTAGCGAAAGGTATTGGCGCCTCGGAGTCAATATCAAGAACTTTTCCCCGAATGGACGAGGTAATTCCGGGTTCCTGTGCAAAGCCGGAACAAGCAATCATCAATAGTGCTGAAAACAGCATGGTTCTGATACACATAAATTGTTTAATAAGATTAGTCTATACATTTTCAGCGCGCTTTATGTACCAGACACCATTTTGAGCCTGTACCCCTATCAAATGAAAAAAAATATATGACGACAAGACTAAACCAAGGTAGCGCGGGAGTCTCAATCAAAACAGCTTAGTGGCCCCCGAAGCTAATAACCTGTCTTCTTCAGACATCCTCGCCGCCCGGACAACTTTTTGCCGGAATATCGGTTACAAGAGCGGGTCATTGACAATGCCCGGACTATTGACAACAAAACGAGAAGTTAATGTTATAAGCTATGGAGAATCTAAAGGACCAGGTTGTATTCATAACAGGCGCCGGCGGAGGCATCGGCAAAGCCATCGCGGTTGAATTCGCAAAAAAAGGGGCCTCGGTAGCTGTCGCGGATATCAGGGAAGAATTTTTAAGTAAAACGATTAAAGCGATTGAAGAGCAGGGCGCGAAGGCTCTGGGCCTGGCAGCAGACGTCGCCGATCTCCAGTCTGTCCGGCGGGCGTTGAAGAAAACGGCAGACGTGTTCGGCAAACTTGACGTTGCGGTCAACAACGCGGGTGTAGTGGGCATCGGCGGTATAGAAGAAATAGAGCCGGAAGAATGGGATCGTGTTTTAACGGTAAACGCCAAAGGTGTATACCTATGCGTCAAGGCAGAGCTGGAAATCATGAAGCCTCAGGGTTCCGGAGCCATTATTAACACGGCGTCCATTGCCGGTAAAACGGGCATGGCTCATCTTTCGCATTATGTAGCTTCCAAATTCGCTGTAATCGGATTTACCAACAGCATCGCGAAAGAAGTGGCGGAAACCGGTATTACAGTCAACGCAATTTGTCCCGGGATCGTGGGTACAGGCATGTGGCGCGGCGAGGGCGGTATCGCAGACCGATGGAAGCGCGAAGGCGAAACGGAGGAACAATCCTGGGAACGTAACAAGAAAACGCTTATTCCGCAAGGTACAGATCAAACCCCGGAAGATATCGCCAGGGCCGTGATTTTCATTTCGCAGGCCAGGCATCTGACAGGTCAGGCGATTGCTGTGGATGGTGGCATGACCATGTAGTATAAAAAAGTTATAGGATCAGGCCCTTCACTTCTCTATGCATTGATTTTCAAATCTTTTTACTCATTTAAAAGATAGAAGTTTAAAGCTTAAGGCTCAAAGATCGTAGTGCAGATTTCCAGTGTCTGAGGCTCCCGAAGACAAAAGATTGCTTCCGGCGATTAGTGAAGCCTATTCTCGTTTTTTATAGCTCTGACATAAGAGTGTCAGCTATTCTTCCAAGAAAATCAATCAGTTGCTGCTTAGACGCCTGATCCTATCTTCTTAAGATCAACCACCAGATAATCACCAACCAACTCTATACCTGGTAAATAAAACACATGGCCATATAACCTTTTCCATCCGGATTGCAATAGTATAGGTCAAAATCAGAAAAAACCCTTTGCTTATATCATAATAAACAAAGGGTTTTGTTCTAAAAAAGGCTTTTGAGACAATTGCCTTGTCTTATTCCTTAATTACTTTTATGATATTATTGTCCAGTTTCAGCAGGTAAATTCCATCCGGGTAAGCCGAAAGATCTAAAAAGCTTCCTCTACCCTGATTAATTTCCAGCCCCTGGGCATTATACAAGCTCCATGATATATCCCCGTTCCATGTTACCCTGCCATGAGTCGGATTAGGATATACTGCAGAGGCAGCATTTTTCCATGTTGAGATCCCGGTAATTATCGGACAAGGTGCATGTGAGATACCTTCCGAAAATGACAGTACATCAATATTGGCTAAACCATCCGGAGTGATGGCTTCGAGGATTATCTCATTATCTCCTTCTTCAAGGTTTACGGTAACAGTTGATTGCAGCCATGTGGTCCATGCCCCTGTTGCAGGCAGGCTGAGAGTACCTGCCGGAGCCTGGTTTACAATTAATCTGCCGTCACGTGCATTATTTCCACCGTTTGCAAAACGGAAAGAAAGTGTAGCGGTCTGAGATATAGCGCTATTCAATATCCAGGTGATACTGCTACCCATAATATTATCCGTATTTACGTAGCCCGCACCTGAGAATCCCTGGTTTATGCTTTCCAGCTGAATACCGTCAACACTACACGCATCTTCGGCTTCCAGGCTTCCGGCACAAGGGGCATAAGGTGAGTTTCCGCCGGAGCAAACCCCGCATTCATCCATAACAGCAGTTCCGTTTACATCACCATTACAATCTATTGTGCAGGCAGTTTTTCCGGTATTGCCACCTACACAATTTCCACAATCGTCTAAATAGGCGCTGCCACCTGATACCCCGTTGCAATCACTACCACCAACCAGTACAATATTGGGAGTTGGGGCATTTTCCACCCCGGCACCAAGAAAGAAGCCCAGGTGAGGAGGCTGGTTATATGAAGACTGCTGCCACGAAATCGCGTTCCTGTACACGGGATCATGCATCAGGGTGTACAGCTTATGTTGTGTTGTAATAGTGGTGGTATGAATGTAAATACGCGACCCGCCATCATGAAGGATTACTTCCTCCCGCCAGTCTCCAAGTATGTCAGCGCTTAGATTCGGAGTCGCTTTTGTACCGTTACATGACTGGCCTGTAAGATTAAACAGTCTCGAAGTACCGTTGCCATTCCATTTATCGATTTTGTTATCGTTAAGCAGCTCATCCTGCAAATCTCCGTCCCAATATAGTCTGAAGTTTGCTGATGCGGGTTTTGAGGTGGTAAACTGTGTTCCGTTGGCCCTATAGGTTCCGGCAACGGAATTTGACCATGCCTCCTGTCCGGGATACCGGTCATCAATATCACCCACCATGCCGCGCCCATTGTCATTTCCGCTGCCATTACGCCAAAGAACATGTCCGTCACTTGCTCTGATCATGTAGTGATCAGGTTCACTTCCTCTGTTTTCACTTACCTGCCACACTTCCAAACCAGGACTGCCCGGATCAAAATCGCCCACATGATTGGCATCACCATGTCCATATCCTGTGGTCCATTTTAATTTGCCATCATGATCAATACATGCAGACCCAGTTAATATTTCATCAAAACCATCATTATCTACATCCGCGGCCATAATGCTATGATTTCCCTGACCGCGAGCCCTCTCACTACCGGAGTTATTCGAATCAAAGGTCCATCTGTTTGTCAATGTTTGTCCATTCCAGTCGAAAGCAGCGATAACCATTCTTGTATAATAGCCTCTTTGAAAAATCATGCTGGGTTTAACTCCGTCAAGGTAAGCATTTGTAGCATTAAAACGGTCAACTCTGTTTCCGTAATTATCACCCCAGCTATTTACATTTCCTCTCGGGACGACATAATTGACGGTTGCCATCTCTTCACCGGTTTTACCATTGAAAATGGTAAGATATTCAGGACCAGACAACACATAGCCACCGCTGTTTCTATAGTCAGTATTATCATTGTCGGAGGCTGCCGGCCCCCTTCTCAGGTATTGACCTTTACCGTCTCTGGTACCCGGGGCTGTTTTGCAAGCGACTTCAGCAAAGCCGTCGGAATCGTAATCTCCTACAAGAAACTGGGTGTAGTGAGCGCCTGACCGGATATTTATACCCAGGTCAATCCGCCACATAAATGTCCCATCCAGTTTGTAAGCGTCTAAATACGTATTATCGGTCACACCTGACTGCGAATTATCTTTAGCGTTATTGGGATACCACTTCACAATGAGCTCATATTGTCCATCTCCGTCAAGATCCCCGACGCTGATGTCATTAGGAGCATGGTTGTTGCTTGGCCGGTTACTCAACGTTATAGTCCTTACTTGTGAGTCCCATACTGTTACGGAACTCCCATGTGCCTGCTCAATTCCACCTAAAACAGACCTGACTGTATAGTTAGAACTTGCTGAACCAGCACCATCAACCATGTTTGTGGCCCCCGTGATAGGAGTCCCATTCACTTTGGTCCCGTTTCTGTAGATATTAAATGCAATATCCTTGGGGTCGGTACCTAATACTCTCCAGCTTAAGAAAACTCCATTGTTAGTTCTCACCGCAACCAGACCGCGGTCGAGCTTTTCCATTTTCCGCTGTGCCTGAACAGTGCCGGTTTGAAACAAAAATAAAATAAGCAACAGGCTGCAAATAGTTAACCTTAGTAAAAATAGTTTCTTCATAATATTCATTTTAGAATAGAATCTGCTTTATAGACATTTCAAAAAACAGAAGGTAACGAATCACTGTAAGAAAATATTTTCACCATCCCGAATTCAGCAACAGAGTCAGGCTCTTACTTCTCTGCACATTGACTTACAGCCGTTTTCTTAACCGTTAGAAGCTCAAAGATGGCAGCGCTCCGGATAGATTTCGGTGACCGTTAAAAACTGAACAAGAGAGAAAAGCGATCAAAAAATACGTATCGGCCATCCGGGTGCGTTTTCAAATTTCGGCAAAACGGCTGGCTGCCGGAAAATAACACATACACCTGTACGTTCTGACAACTACAGACCATTGATTACAGACAGATACATCATACACCAAAGACTGTCAGCTTGCCAAGATTTAAAAACATACTCAGACACAGCGATATTCGTCAAATAGTACCTTCCAACGATGAATGTACGGGAACCAATTATTTTCAGGTATTCCGCAGTAAAAAATCGTTATCCGGCAAGACAGCGCCGGGTATACCGGTTTCAGCATTCCGGACAGACTTCTTTTCAGTCATTCGGGTCATATCAGGTCAGCTGGTCATCACACTCGACTCCAATACCCATACCGTAACGTCCAATCAACTGATCATTGCCAGCCCCGCCACTATGCGCAGGCTGGTTTCTGTAAGCGAAGACTGCGCCCTCGAGGGCTTTAGCTTTACGCTGGATTTTATGAAACAGAAGCTTCCGGATGAGCGTCCGCAAGAGCAGCTGAACTTTTTCTCCTCCGAGTATCACTCGGTATGGCCGCTTACCGGCAAAGAAGGAACGTTGTACAGTCTCCTGATCAGCCAGCTGCAAAAACGGTCGAAGGAGGCTGATTCCCATATTTTCGGTCAGGAACTTCTCTTTCTGTCATTTATGGAAACGATCTATGAAACAGCTGCGATCGGACGCAAACATAGCACGGACCGCTATCAGTATGGACGAAAAGAAGAGCTGGTTATGAAATTCAGGCAGCTTGTCCTGGAGCATCATACCACTCAGCGCAATCTTTCTTTTTACAGCGACCGGCTTTTTGTGACTTCCAAACATTTGTCCGAGACGACCAAGGAGCTCACCGGAAAAACAGCAGGACAGATTATTGCCGAGCTAAACGCGCTGGAAGCAAAGCATCTTCTGGAAAGCACCAGTCTTACGATATCGGAAATTGCCTATCACCTCAACTTCTCTGATCCCGCTTTTTTCAGTAAGTTCTTCAAACGCGTATATGGTATTTCTCCGAAAACCTACCGGCTGTCTCTGGTAGCAGACACTCCGCGCTGACACCTCCCTACCCGTAAAATTGACATGTTATACCGAATTTGACATCTTTTTTCCATACGCATTTAATCACAGTTTTGCAGCAGCCGGTCTGTGATCGGCCAGGCTCATGTTAACCTTAACCAAAACTTCCGGTTAAGATTGTAATTGATCTATAGGGGGATATCATTCATGCACCGTATACGCTGTACATTATCTGTATGTATATTCTTATCCGTACTGCTATCGGGATGCAATAAGTTTGAGTACAGCCCGTATCAGACCTTTGTTCCGGATATGCCCCGGGAACTGAACAGGCAGAATATGGAACGATTATTTTCAGCACGTGATCAGCATCAGCACGACACGGTTACGATCGTTTTTTCCGGAGATTCCCAACGCTTTTACGATCAGCTCCGGCGGCTTGTCGACAAGGTGAACACCATTCCGGATATTGATTTTCTGGTACTAAGCGGTGACATTGCAGACTTCGGGCTATTGCGCGAATACACCTGGATTTATGAGCGGCTTCAGGACCTGCATGTCCCGTATATATGCGCTATAGGCAATCACGATTTTGCAGCCAATAACGGGTTGCTGTATGAAAAAATATTCGGAGATAAAAATTTCTCTTTCTACTATAAGGGGTACAAGTTTCTGATCCATGATACCAACGGGAGGGAATATAATTTTGACGGAAGTATCCCGGATATCCAATGGCTTGAGAATGAATTACAGGATGACAATGCCTCCTGGTTTGTAGGAATTTCTCATGTGCCTCCGTTTGATTCTGATTTTGACAGCAAGCTGGAACACCCCTATAAGGACCTTTTTGCTTCCCGGCCCAATTTTATCCTCTCACTGCACGGACACTGGCACAATATGACGGATGCCTTTACCTACAATGACCATGTCAGGTATATGACCTCCAACGGAGTGCAGCAAAGCGAGTTTGTACTTTTAAAACTGATTCACGGAACGATTATAAAGGAACTGATTTCATACTAGACCACGACTTATGAACAGGGTAACAGCCATCGGATTATTACTTGTTCTCACCTTTCTTTCGAGGGCGCAGGCACAGAGTCGTCTGAAGGAGCTGGTGCCCTATACAACAATCAGTGTTCAATACGCGGGCAGTACGGGATTTGTCTCGGCAGGGATCGCCAAAACAGGTAAGAAACAACTGTTTGAGCTGGGGCTTTTGTATGGCTATACGCCTGCATGGGGAGATCATGCCAATCATTCTCTGTCTCTCAAGCTCAGCGGCAGTCCGTTTCAGCTCAGCCTTGCACAGAAGCTGTACTGGCAACCGATACAGGCCGGTGTCTTTCTCTGTCAGAACGTTGGCAAGAATCTGGGACTGATCTGGGATCAGCAATACCCCAAAGGTTATTACTGGTGGAGCCGGAGCACCCGTACGCATCTGTTTTTCAGCACACAGTTTACCATCGATTCCGGTCCCGGTCTGATAGACAGAATCGCACTCTATATTGAAGCCAATACCAACGATCTGTATATATCGAGCTATTTTCCAAACCGACAAACGATGAAAATAACAGATATTTTTTTTCTGGGTACGGGGTGTAAAATACTTATAAAATAGCAGGGCTTTATTGCAGAAAAATCACAGTAGAGGCTTCGGGAACCTCAGCCTCCGGGGAGCAGCTGCTGAGGTTCCTGAACCTTTCCGATCATCCCAAAACATCTATCGGGCTTTCATATAATTACAAAACAATCAAAAAACAGAGTGTTACCCGATGTATTGCCCTTTCCGGTAACACATCTCACAGCAGAGATTTTCTCTAATGAACTACAACCTTTTTCACAAAAGTCTGATCCGTCATAATAAGATGTATAAAATAAATACCCGTCTGCTCAGGAGCATTGATTGAGAAAATTCCGGACTGTGTTTCAGTTCCTTCACGCTCGAGCCTGCCTTCTGAGGTATATATGCTGTAATGTGTTAAGCTCCGGTTTCCATTCACCTCTACCTGAATCCTCCCGCCACTATTGACCGGATTGGGGTATATTCCTGGCCCCGCCGGTTCAATGGAAGAAGTCAGGAACGTAATCATTTCCGGCTCACTATCCTCCCACATATCCCGTCCGAAGTTTTTCAGATAGGGAAACTGCCCGACATAATCAGTCGCTTCTGCCGAACCGGGGATCTTTGGGACCAGGCCTCTCATGAAATCAGAATACCAGCCCCGCCAGTCGTGTGAACCGTGCGTAGTCTCAGTATAGCCATGCTCTTCCGCCCCGTGCAGGCCATCAACTATATAGATACCGCTGGTCTGTTCGATACCATGCAGCCACTCATGTGTATACCCCTGACTCATAAACTGATCCGGATTGCCGATATACTGGTAGCGGTTATGATTGGAGATCCACATATTTCCACGGCTTCCCCAGAGGCAGCAGGGACTGTTTTGTACCTGGGAGCCATCTTCCCTGTAAATGGAGTAAAACAGCAGAACGACATCGTATCGATCTCTGAGATATGTTAAACCGGCCTGATTAAGAAAACCATCCATATCGGGTACATTGTCCGAAGCCGCTCCCCGAAACAGGGTAACGTCTTCCACGATCGGAAAGACATCCACCTCCCAGTCCAGCATACCGTACGTCCCGGGCATCACATCTTCCGCCCCTGCCCGGTTTGCCATTACTTCGGCCATGACAAGATCACTGTCAGGCAGGTAAGCCATCTCTCCTCCATGACTGGTCCAGCGGGGAGCTACGATTACAATCCGGTGCGAGCGATTGGTCAGGGGAAATAAATTGTCAAGATCAATGGTTCCATCCGCATCCAGGTCAATTGTCTTTTGAAAATAACCGTCATCATTCCCAATTCCTACACGCACAGGCCCTGTCGGAACCGAAACAGTCGCGGGCGACTGAAAGCCGGTAAAAATCTCGTTGATATACAGGTTACCCTCCGGCCCTGTTACCGTAAGCGACACCTGCTGGGCTTCGGCCAGATAACACAAAACGGACAAAAATAATAGTAGACATTTTTTCATGTGCTTTTTGATTTTATAATACTTCATACAAAATCAAAAAGCGGAGCTTATGTTAAAAAATCACTCATCTGAGAATAGAATAAGCAGAAATAAGCATCTGTTGGTCAGATTTTAATTTTAACTTAAACACAACTCTATTACTCTCTTGCTAAAAGATATAAAAGCCGTAACTAAATTTTATTGATGGCAGGGAACAATCTTTTACCTTCAGGCGCCTCAGGCTTCTACCCTTGAGTGATACAAAAGTCCGGACATATGAAAAAGCCCGCCCCGGTGATCGGGGGCGGGCTCTGATTGATATGCGAATAAGAAACAATTACTTCAGATTAAAGACTCCAAAGATATCATTACCTGTAATCTTCGCTCCGCGTACTCCGGTGTACGTATTGGGATCAACCTCATACATATAGATTCCTTCGGCGCTGTCAATCTTGATATATACCTTTCCGTTGTCAACCATAAAATGATTGTTGTACATACCTGTAGGACCACCGTAATGTACGGGAACACCTGTTACATAAGTAAGATTTTTGGAAGCAAGGTCAATAATCGCCAGCTTCACATCTTCTCTGGCCCAGCGGTCGTCAAAGGTATGCTTTGCTGTAAAAATGCTGGCCAGTACTTTATTTCCACCCAGATAGAAGGTATTACAAACTTTAAATCCTCCGCTCAGCTCTTCGATATTAAGGAAATAATCCTTGTCAAATTCTGTTTCTCCCGCCTTGATCCGGAGAATTCCTGAAGGTCTGGTTTCTTGGGAAGCTCCTGTAGAGTATGAGCAGGGGGATACAGTATAAATATCATTGCTTTCTGTAGTAAAGATGTGTCCCTGAGAAGCGTATGAACCGATTGGCCCTGTTCTGCTGTCGGTGATTCTTTTTTCATACGTAAGGCCTGGCCAGGAGTATACAGCTACATAAGCTGTATCAGTATAGGTAGAATTGAAGCTGCCGTCCGCAATCGGAAAAAACGGCACAAACAGCTTGTCTCCTCTGAGTGTCATACCGGAAAATACCGCCTGCTCCTCCGTTCCTTTCATCGGCTCATAGAGATTCACCTTTCCTTTCAGTATGACAGTACCTGTTTCCGCATTTACATGATAGAAAGTCCCGTAGTCATTACCTGCTACTTTAAAAGGGATATTGACCGCCAGAAACTCAGTGGAGCTGATATCCTGAAACAGATGCAGACGGTCGATGGTAAACTTTCTGTGCTCTACCAGCTTCTTTTCTTCATTCACCTTATAGATCGTACCGACATTAACATCCGTATAGGTAATAGTAGTCAGATATTTTCCGGTTTGCTGATAAAAATGGTAACCGGTCAGCTCCACGCCATTACCGACTATGGATAATTCACCAGACATCAGATTATCGCTCGAAACCAGATAGTCCGTAGCGACATTCGAACTCCCCTGCGAACGGACAGCCACGACATAGTCTCCTTTGGTTTCTTTTGTTTCAACCTTTTCCTTTTCTCTGCAGGAACTTATAAAAAGCAATGAGGCTGCTGTAATACCCATACCCCATTTGATAAATTGATTTTTCATTATTGGATTATGATTTATAGATTAAATTTTGCTGAGGAAATAGCGAAGCTTGACATAAAAGGCTCTTCCGGGCTTTTGCAGCCTGAAGTTGTCATACAGCTTCGCGTCAAAAAGATTCGTGCATTCGGCACTTATATTATACCGTCCGTTTTTCAATGAATAAGTCGCATGAACAGCATGCGTATACTGCCTTGGGATCATCAGCTTTGTATCACGTATACCATAACTTTCCCACTTCAGATAGTAGTCATCGACGACACTAAACCGGTATCCGAACGACAGCTGATCCTGCGAAAACTTCACATCTCTGAACTGAAAAGTAATGTCTGCATTGCCAAAAAGATATGGAACATTGGGGACCTTGCTGAGGTAAGTAGGCAGCTCTGCTCCTTTGTCATCATACTGAGCCAGACTTATGATATTTTGCCAGGTTCCGTTCATGGACAGACGTACCAGATCTCTGTATTCATACAGGACATTAGCATCAAACCCGGTTACCTCGATGGCTGGTTCGTTGATGATGGTGGAGTTTGGCATCCCGATCTCCTCCCTGATATAATCATCCGCTCTTCTATACAGGAATCCGCCTTCCAGCAACAGCCTGTGCATCTCCTTCATTTTTATCCGATAGCTCAGTCCCAGATTAAGGTTTCTGCTTTTCTCCGATTCGATGTGCTCGTTTCCAATCAGATTGACTCCGTTACCGAAGAGCTCCCGGCCTTCCGGCAGGCGATAGGAATTTTCATATGATACCCTTGCCTGTAGCCCTTTGCGTATGGTCCATTGGGCAGCCAGTCCCAGGCCCGAGTGCTGCCTGCTCAGATTTCTTTTGTTCCAGGTACGGTGGGTATATACGTCGGTCATGTAGTACGCCTGCCCATTCATAAGGTATTGTTTGGCAAAAGCGGATACCGTAAGCCTTTTCTTCCAGTCAAAACGATAACCCAGACCAATGATGGATTTACTGACAATCTGAGGGTTGCGGTATAGCTGATTGTTCGGATTTATTTCATCCTCTCCTTTCCGGTCAAAACGGTTGAAGCTATAATTGGCTACCAGCGAATGGCTTTGTGATAAAACATAGCTGAGATTTGCATTGAGCAAGGTCTGATTGTCGCTGTACCGGTACATGGTATAAGCGCTTTCACCGTTGCTGGACTTATATCCCTGACTGCCATCCCATGCGTATGTTCTGGACTTCGCTGTGTCAATGGTCTGATCATGTCCGAAGTTGTAAGAAGCATATGTATTCAGATCCAGGCCTTTTACAAAAAGATTTTTTTTCTGATACTTAAATGTCGGCATCAGGGTCGAGCTGAGCTGACGCCGTTCGCCAAACACCCTTTCCATAGTTGCGGCTGTCTGTATCTCCTTGTCACTACCTGATACAACGATCCCGAAAAGCAGCTGATCCGCGTATTTCCGGTCAAGCACGCCAACATCCAGAATCGCGGATTTGGAATCGTAGGTATCATGAAATCTTCTGACCCGTATGGTATTGCCGGTAATGGAGTTGTCTACCACCTCATCCACATCTACCCAATAGTTGTTGTCTGAATAGTTCTGAAACAGATTGCCCCGTACAGTAAACCCGGTAGCTGAATCCGTTACGGCAAAATTTACAGACGAGCGGTGTGTATTAAAGGAGCCGTAGGTATAGGATACATCCAGAAAGTTTCTGAACTGGCGGTTGGTTACAATATTGATAGCTCCGCCCAGAGCATCCGACCCAAGCCATACCGGCACAACTCCTTTGTATATTTCGATACGCTCGGCAAGATTTATGGGAATATTGTTTAGTGTCAGCGAGGAACCGAAATTGTCCATAGGAATACCATCCAGAAAAAAACGGATCTGATTGCCGGAAAAGCCGTTGAGAGAGAAGCTAAAACCGGATCCCAGCCCTCCGTCTTCCCGTATCCTGACTCCTGCCGTTGTGCTCAGCACCTTGTTGACATCTGCCGAGAGGTTAACCATCGGTCTGGTATTGATTGCCTCTACCTGAAAACCCGACTCTCTGACTTTCTGCGTTTCGGATTGCGGCATGGTAAATACAATGGCCTCCATTTGCTCCACATTTTCATTCAACCGAAAATTCAGCTGTACGGTCGTACTGTCACTGATCGTCACTGACCGGGTTTGTGACACATATCCGATGGAGCTTGCCGTTACCCGATAGGCTCCCGGAAGAATACCAGCCACCACATACTTGCCGTTTTCATCCGCCATAGTACCGAGCGCGGCAGAATCCAGCACCACAAAAGCAAATGAGACCGGTTTCCCGTTTTCATCAACAATTTTTCCGCTAAGCTTCCCTCTCCATTGCGGCTGTTGACCAAAAACCGCAACAGATATAAAACAAAGAAAGAGTCCTAATAATGATAACCTTTTCATCAATACAGGTAAAAATATTCACAGTAAAAAAACATATGCATTCAGGTATTGCCATTAGCATATAAGATCCATATAATCAAAATATTTTATCCGATATACTGGTTGGATTTCATATTCGCATCAAAAGTACGCAGAAGAAAAATTTCAACCAAAATCTATTTAGATTAATTTTTATTAAAAATAAATACACTACAAAAATGACTCATAAAAACGGATAAACAACAAATTATCAGCACAAAAAATAAAATCGTAAAAATGCGATTAAAAAAACAAAGCAACTATAAGAAATAAAAAATACACAGAAAGGCAATCATGGAAGGCATAAGATTATCAGACAATTCGTCGAACCGCAAAAGTTACTCAAAGACAAAAACAAAACATATATTTGAATTAATTCTAAATTAGAACTAATATTGTTCCTACTATTTTTTACCAACTTTTTAATTAAACGGAACTGGCAGCAATGATTTTACTACATAAACATGAGGATGAACAGCTCTTATGTAAAACTCCGGACAACTTAATTTCCGAAAAGTATCACCTTCACAACCAGCAGAGCAGCGAACTTCAGAATTCACATCTTTCCGATTCTCCATAGAAATACCCAACCTTTCTTTTACTCATAAAAAATCCGAACGTATTTTTTTCCGTCATACACCATCAGTAAACAGTCCCGTAAATGACCGATTAATTTCCAGTCAGTCCGTCATGTTTCAGTTGATCGCTCAAAACACTTTTTTCAGAAACAAGTCAACCTATGCCTTTTCAGACAGATACCATCCGCATCATTCTGGCAGACCCACAGCCTGTCTACAGAGAAGGGATCAAAAGTCTTCTGTCGGCCGATCCGCACATCAGTTACACGATCAGAGAAGCCGGATGCACCAGTGAGCTAACTCAGTCACTTCGGAGCTTTTTTCCCGATATACTTATTCTGGATTACAATCCTGTCTATTTTGACCCGGACGAACTGGGTACTTTACTGTCCGCCAATACCGAATGCAAAGTCATCATCATATCCAGCCAGGACAAGCGCTGGGATATTATGAAATCTCTGGAGTTTAATGTCTACTGCTATCTGACCAAGGAATGCGGAAAAAAAGATATATACAGCGCCATCAACGCTGCCATCAGAGGCGAAAAGTTTTTTTGCTCGTTTATTCTGGACGTATTACTGGCAGACAAAAAGAGACCGGCTCCGGCACAAGCAAACTGCAGCAATTCATGCATCACCAGCCGGGAATCAGAAATCATACGACTTATTGTGGCGGGAAAGACCAATAAGGAAATTGCCGCGGAACTTTATCTTAGCCCGCATACCGTGCATACTCACCGGCGCAATATCATGAAAAAGCTTGATGTGCACTCTGTCGCCGAGCTATGCCACTATGCATTAAAAAAGGGCTTTATACGTCCGCATGAGATTCCTGTTCACCTTTCATACTAGGTCGCACACCAATTCAGATTACTCCTCTCTTTCACATCCAGCCCTGCCGGTTTTCTATATACGTATTCCCTGATCCTGACGCGCACATAGCATCCATCTGTTATTCACCCGATTTCTGTCTCATCACAGCTCCTTACTATTAAAACATGCAAATCATTCACATAAGACAAAAAACGTATGTTTAATATACCATATATACCATCAATCTGGTATATATTCTACCATCAGCATATACCCTATCATTACCATCTTCAGGCGATTGAATCCGACATTCTCTCAAAATAAATTTGTATGACATTGAACTAAGCCGGTCAGCATTTTTAGAACATCACCGGATACATACAACGATCACTCATATTACCATTATGAATAGCTCTGTAACCTCACCGATTCATCTGAAACCAGATACCTGGTCCAAAGCCAATCTGCTTCTGATCTGCAAAATGATCAGCGAGCTGGCACATGAGTCGGTAATAGAACCAACACTCACAGAATCAGGAGAGCCCTGGCAGCTATATACGCTGCATGTACCGGATAAACCAACTACTGAATACCGCTTTCAGGTCCAAAAGCTGTCACTGAATCACTGGTATCTGCGCGACCATTCGCTCATCAGACTGGAGAACGGTCTGCAGGTACAACCTGATGCCGTACAGTTTGTTCTGGAATTTAAAACCAGCCTGGGCATAAGACGTGAATCTCTGCCCGACTACCTGGAAGAAATACTAGGCACGCTATATAGCTTTGCGTATATGCTGGACAAAAAAAGTCTGACATCACAAGAGCTGGTTCATAAAGATTTTCAGACGATTGAGCATGCCATGACGACCGGCCATCCGTCCTTTATTGCCAACAATGGCCGTATCGGATTCGATGCCGCTGATTATCTCCAATTTACTCCGGAAGCGGATCAGACCATTCATCTTGTCTGGATAGCAGGTCATAAAAGCAGGGCGGCATACAATGCCATAGAATCCTTGTCATATGAAACACTGCTCCGGAAGGAAATCGGCGATCAGATGATCAGTCACTTTGATTCGGCGCTGAAGCAAAAGAGACTTGACCCTGCGGATTATGTCTATATGCCGGTACATCCCTGGCAGTGGCATAATAAAGTTGCCCAGCTCTTTGCCAGTGACATTGCCCGAAACCTGCTTGTACTGCTGGATACAACTCCGGACCGGTACTCCGTGCAGCAATCGCTTCGTACACTATTCAACCAGTCGCATCCGGAAAAATTTTATGTCAAAACATCCCTGTCCATTCTCAACATGGGATTTGTACGGGGTATGAGTCCTTATTTTATGAGCAGCACTCCGCCTATAACCACATGGATAAAGGAAACACTGGAAAATGACCCATATATCCGGAAAACCGGCTTTACAATGATCTGTGAAGTAGCAACCGTGGGATACAGACATTCTTACTATGAAGAGTTTGGCAGCGTATTCCCTCAAAATAAGATGCTGGCGGCACTGTGGCGTGAGTCTCCCATACTCGTTACTTCTCCGGGCCAACAACTAATGACCATGGCAGCACTGCTGCATATTGATAAAGAGGGAGAAGCATTGCTGAAACATCTGATCAAAGCCTCCGGCCAGTCGACTGAGAACTGGCTCAGACAGTATCTCAGCTGCTACTTAAGCCCGTTGCTTCATTGCTTCTATGCACATGATCTTACCTTTATGCCACATGGTGAAAATGTTTTGCTGGTGCTTGAAAAGCACCTTCCGGTAAAGATCCTCATGAAAGACATCACCGAAGAGATCTGTGTATTCAATTCCGGAAATGATATGCCTGAGAAAGCACGCAGGGTCTGCTCGGATGTACCTGATGATATTCGTGTACTTAATATACTGGTCGATATCATGGACGGCTACTTCCGCTTTCTGACACAGATTCTGGTCGGTCACTGTGATATATCTGATCATGTTTTCTGGCAACTGGTTGCCGAAAATATTCTCAGCTATCAGGAAGAGCATCCTCAGTACAAAGATAAATACAGGCAGTTTGACCTCTTTGCAGACGAATTTAAAAGATCCTGCCTCAACCGTCTCCAGTTGCGCAATCACAAGCAAATGGTCAATACCGGAGACGCAGACGCTCTCACCGGACTGCAGTATGTCGGTACCCTGCAAAACCCATTAGCTGTTTCGCTCAAGAAGCTTCGGGCATCGCATGAGGTACAGGATTATCAAACCATATAATCTCTGATACTTTACCGCCATGACAGCACACATATCTCCTGATTATACAAGCATAACCGAAAATCCGGAAGCAGTATCAGCGCTGATCCGGGAGCGTCGAAGCATATACGCCGACGAGTTTGACGGGCGCCCGGTTTCTGATGAGGTACTCTTTGAGATACTCACCAATGCTTCCTGGGCTCCGACGCATAAAATGACCGAGCCATGGAGATTCATGGTTTTCAGAGGCAGGTATCTGAAAGAGTTTGGGAAATATCTCGCTGACTACTATACAGCGTATTATAAAAGCAGACTATCGCCCAAAGACTTTGAGGAAAAATACCAGTATCTGGTCAATTATCCCTGCCAGGCCTCTTGTCTGATCGGTATTGTCATGACCAGAAGCACAGGGGTTGCTATCCCCGAATGGGAGGAAATAGCAGCAGTATCCTGCGCGGTGCAAAACCTTGCGCTTTCCTGCACCTCATACGGACTGGGTGGTTATTGGAGCACTGCAGACGGTGCCATTGACTATCTGAAACAATTTGGTCTGAAGGAAAACGAAACATCACTGGGAATTTTCTATATGGGCTACTGCAACATTGCCCCGGACACTATTCCCAAAAGAAGAACTCCGATACAAGAGAAGACCATCATTTTTGAATAACATAGTATCAATCCATTAACCTTTTAATAATAATATATCCCCATGAAAAGTCAAGCACTGGAAATGGAGCAGGAAGTGTTTCCTGACAAGGATCGATTCGCCCATATTTTTTATGAGGGCACTGCCCCGGAGTACCGGCAAGCCATTCAAAAAGCATTGGACTGTGTCGGTTCTTTTTTACAAAATACCCGAAAACCTTTCAGCGGTATAAAGCCTGCTGTGCTGAAAAAACAGTTTGACAGAATCGATCTCAATACACCACTGGAAAATTACGATCAGGTTTTTGACGAAGTACAACGACTGTATGTGGATCACGCTACAGCATTTCATCTGCCTGAATATATAGCGCATCTCAACTGTCCCGTGCTTATTCCCGCACTCGCAGCCGAGATACTGGTCAGCGCCATCAATTCCTCTCAGGATACATACGACCAAAGCGCAGGCGGAACATTTATCGAACGCAAAGTGCTCGAATGGACCGGAGAACAAATAGGTTATAGCAATAACTGTGACGGAATATTCACTGCCGGAGGCTCACAAAGCAATCTTATGGGCTTGTTGCTGGCCAGGGATCACTATGCGCTCAGGCACCTGAAGCATTCTGTCAAGTCGCTGGGCAACCCTCCGGAAGCATCCAGATTCAGGATTTTTGTATCCGATCAGTCGCATTTCAGTAATCAGAAAAACGCAGCCATGCTGGGCCTTGGAGAACAGGCTATTGTAAAAGTAAAGACAGACCATGAGTTTCGCATGGACTCCGAATGTCTGGAAGATGCGATTATACGTGAGCTTCAGGAGGGCAATCTGCCCATCGCTGTTGTTGCTACCGCCGGCACGACAGATTTTGGCAATCTTGATCCGCTAAACTCTATCGCACAGATAGCCGCCAAGTATTCCATATGGATGCACGTCGATGCAGCCTACGGCTGTGGGTTGTTGCTTTCAGACAAATATGGCTACCTGCTTCGTGGAATAGAACAGGCAGATTCCGTAACTGTTGATTACCACAAGTCCTTTTTTCAGCCAATCAGCAGCAGCGCTTTTCTGGTTAAAAACCATCAGGACCTGCTGATTATCAAACACCATGCGGACTATCTGAATCCGAGTGAACAGGACTACGAAGAGCTTCCTGCCCAGATCAACAAATCAGTTACTCAGAGCACACGCCGTTTCGATGCGCTTAAGCTCTGGTTTACCCTGCGCCTGACCGGCAGACAAAAGCTGGGAGAGTATACGGATACCATGATCGAAACGACCCGCGCTGCGGCCCGGCTTATCAGAAGTGATCAGGTTTTTGAACTACTGAATGATTCTGACCTGGGAACTCTGGTATTTCGCTACCTGCCGACCGGGAATAAGCCAATAGATATATGTGCACTCAATCAGTATATCAAGAAGACATTATTCTTTAGCGGAGAGGTGCTGGTAGCAAGTACCAGAGTCAAAGGCAAATTTTACCTCAAGTTTACGATTATCAACCCTTTGACTACCGAACACAACATTCAGAATATTCTGCAAAAAATCAAATCCCATGGGAAAAGCTATGAGCATACCGTCTGATTATAAAAAAACCGCCGAAGAGATTCATTATACCATACTGCTCAATAACTGTTGCCGTGAATTAAAAAACTGCAATTTTTATGAAGGAGTACCAAAGTATGATCCGGCTCTGGCCGCCTGTTTCCGGGAATCAGGTCACCGGCTGCACCTGAAATTTGATTTTCCTGCATCGCAGACCGAAGTATATGCTCCGGTACTCTATCAATCCGAGACGCTGCAACATACATACCATTTCCCGATCATTGCGCGAGACACAAACACAGATAAAACAAGCGCGATAACATTGTTCCGGTTTACCGAACTTATAAGCAACGAGCTAAAGAATCGCTATCCGGATGCAGACTCCGGAGACTGCCTCAACCGCCTGCAGAGCAGCATAGACAATATGTCTTTTTATATGGAGCATTTTGCCGGCCACAAGACAGCTGTCAATGCCCCCTTCCAGACGTTTATAGAAGCAGAGCAGAACCTGGTAACAGGTCACAGTTTTCATCCGCTCACCAAAAGCCGTGAAGGATTCTCAGAGGAAGAACGTACCTTATATTCTCCGGAAACCAATGGACGGTTTCAGCTTCATTATTTTCTTGTACATGATTCCTGTGTGCAGGAAGCCAGTACTGAGAGCAAAGCATTTTCGGCTATTCTGCGGGAAGAGCTTGAAGATGGCTTACCACCGGAACATCCCGCCCTCGAATTACTCCGGAAACACCCTGAGTGGAAACCGGTACCGGTTCATCCGTGGGAAGCCAGATACCTGCTGACGCAGCCGGAAGTCAGTGATATGCAGCTCGGCAACCTGCTCATGTACCTGGGGCCTCTGGGGCCGGAGTTCACCCCGACTTCCTCTGTGCGCACAGTCTACCATGCAGAAAGTGACTGGATGATCAAGCTTTCTCTTCATGTAAAAATCACCAGCGCTGAACGTATCAATTATCTGAATGAGCTGCAACGGGGATATAATTTCAGCCTTTTGCTGAATGGTCCTGTGGGACAAGAACTCCGTACACTGCATCCGGAAATTGTCTTTATGAATGATCCGGGATATATTTCCGTCAGCTACAACGGAAATACCATTGACGGTTTTAACACATCCTTCCGTCACAATTCTTTCAAAGGAGATAATGCCTGGTCTAATTCCGGTCTGCTGGCCAGTATCTGCCAGCAGGAAATAGCAGGTCAGCCGGCCCGCCTCGTTTCAATTATTGAAAAAGCGGCAGGCAAATCAAACAGCACTATAGAAAATACCGCCATTCGATGGTTCAGGAAATACCTGCAGATGATTATGCCGGCTACGATTACCATGTTTGAGAAATATGGCTTTATCTGCGAGCTGCATCAGCAAAACATAGTCATCGGATTTGACGATCAGTACTTTCCTGCCAGACTTTATCTGAGAGATAATCAAAGCTATCTTTTCAGAGACACTATGAAGGAAGAGCTTTGTAAAAATATTCCGGGGCTGGCAGAGCAGCCGGATGCCTTTACTCCGGACAAGTATTTCCATGATCTGCTTTCTCATTTCCTTATCATCAGCAATATTTCAGGCCTGATCAACGCGTTTGGAGCAAACGGACTTGTTTCGGAGCGGAAGCTGCTGGAAGTCTTCTACTCCGAAATTCAACAACTGCACGAAGCTACTCCCGGGTCATTTACAGCCTATCTGCTCGAAAAAAGGTATTGGTGTCTCAAGGGCAATCTGATTACCGCTCTGAGAAATATCGATGGAGGCTCAGCGCCTGTATCCGTTGTTTATACTTCTTTTCCCAATCTTCTGCACAAGCATTTCTTTTCAGATCAGCTGATCTTTCCCAAGCCAGGTGAAGTAATCTATAGCCGGTATTTTCCCAAAGAAGACGTGACCATCAGTATCCGGCCTATTGACCTGGACAGTGATCTGGAAATGCTGCATGAATGGTTTCACCGGCCGCATGCTGTCAAAATATGGAAAATGGACTGGCCTATACGCCAGCTGGAGGTATACTACCGCACAATGATCGCAGGCGATGCTGCGCACAGTTATATAGGAGAAGCCAATGGAGAACCCAGCTACAACTTTGAAGTCTACTGGGCTGTCAAAGACATGGTCGGGGATTATTACGAAGTACTGCCTACTGACTATGGCACGCACCAGTTTATCGCGGCTACAGACCCCAAAAAGAAATATGCCTCTCCGTCTACCCAGTGCATGGTCGATTATGTATTCGCCCAGCCACAGACAGGCAAGATGGTCGGTGAAGGCTCGACCGATTCACTGGCTTCCATAATGAACAAAATCCATGTAGGCTTCCGGATCGAGAAAGTCATAGAGATGCCACATAAAAAAGCCAACCTCAACTTCTGCTACCGGGAGTGGTACTGGGAAAAATTTCCCAAAAACAGGCATATACAGATCAACCCTGTAGCAACCACCTTAACTATATAAAAAAATGAAATCCAAAGACATATATTCCGTCATCGGTATCGGTATCGGTCCGTTCAACCTGGGACTGGCCGCCTTACTACAACCTGTCAGTGATTTATCTGCTGTATTTTTTGATCAGAACGAAGAGTTTAACTGGCATCCCGGTCTTATGCTGGACCAGACCACTCTGCAGACTCCCTTCCTGTGCGACTGTGTATCCATGGCTGATCCGACCAGCCCGTACAGCTTTCTGAATTTTATGAAAAAATCAGACCGTTTGTATAAGTTCTTTATCCGCGAAAACTTTTTTGTGCTGCGCAAGGAGTATAATCTCTATTGCCAGTGGGTTGCCCGACAGCTTGACAACTGCAGATTTCATCACAAGGTAGTATCCATCGAATACAGAGATAATCTGTATGAAGTATCGGTACTGAATCTCAAAACAACCTACACCAAGGTATATTATGCCGAAAAGCTTGTACTCGGCACAGGCACACAGCCCAGCATTCCGGAGTTTATCAGCCGCGAAAAAATGCCTAATGTATTGCATACCTCCGATTATCTGTACCGCAAGCAGGATATACTGGAAAGCTCTTCCATAGCAGTAATAGGTTCCGGTCAGAGTGCAGGTGAAGTGTTTTATGACTTGCTCCAGCACAAAAATTCCGGCACAGAGCTGAAATGGTTTACCAGACCCGACCGGATCTTCCCTATGGAATATTCCAAGCTTACGCTGGAGCTCACCTCTCCGGATTTTGTGAATTATTTCCACGAGATGCTTCCGGGAATCCGCAAGCAGATGCTCGAACGCCAGAAATCTCAGTTTAAGGGCATCAATTACGATCTTATCAATACCATCTATGATATGATGTATGAAATGAGCATTGACAACAAGCCTCTTAATGTACACATACAAACCAGCTGCCAGCTGGACAAAGTCAAAAAGGAAACAGACAAGCTTTATACACTCCACCTTCGGGAAATGGACCAGGGAGTCAATTTTACAGAACACTGTGAGCACCTGATTCTGGCTACCGGGTATAAGTATCATGAACCTTCGTTTCTGGAAGGAATCAATCACCGGATCGAACGGGCGAGCGGCGGACTCTTCAAAGTAAAACGCAATTACAGCATTGACAAGGACGAATCTATTTTTGTACAAAATGCCGAAGTCCATTCACACAGTCTGATATCCTCCGATCTGGGTATGGGAGCCTACCGCAATTCATACATTATTAACCAGATTGCCGGAAGAGAAGTGTACCAGATCGAAAAACGCATTGCTTTCCAGCAATTTGGAGTAAGCAAGGCGTCCGAGCTGTCTTCTCCCAAACTGGTACCTGAACTAATTTAAAAACTAACCAAAATTCGCTATGACCAGATCTATTTCAGATATTCCATCTTTTCTGACTGCCACTATCTGGCAACGTGTTAATCGCAATCTGCTGGCCAAAAGTCTGGCAGAACTCATGCGTGAACAGGTCGCTAATCCGGAAGTAACCGGAACAGAAGCTGACGGTCTGACGCATATGCGTCTCAGCACGGATCATGCGCACATCTTCTACACATTTTCCGCCTATCATCGTCAACTGGATTACTGGCACATCGTCAAATCAAGCATTACCCGCCACGAAAACGGCAATACGGATCCGACCCTCGATACACCACGCTTTTTTATCGAGATGCAGCATTCTTTTCGTATACGGCCCTTTACACTGGCCCGCTATACCGAGGAACTGCTGCATACGCTGTATGCCGACGCGTATATAGAAGCCAAAGGCAGACCTTCTGCTTCTGAAATCACACAAATGGACCATCAGGACATCGAACATCTGATGAACGGCCATCCATGGATCATTGTCAATAAAGGGCGCCTGGGCTTCAGCCAGCGAGATTATCAGACATATGCTCCCGAAACCGGTACCGAAAACAGGCTGTTCTGGGTAGCAGCTCATACCAGCAGAGCAATCTTTCACTCGATCGACCGCTTGTCACGGGAGCAGTTTTACCGTGACGAGATTGATAGTGAGCAATTGCAGGAGTTTAACAAACAGATTGCTGAAAAAGGCTGTAAGCAGGAAGACTATGTATATATTCCGGTACATCCCTGGCAGTGGAATGCCAAACTGGCCATACAGTTTGCTCCGGATATCGCTGAAAACCTGCTCATTCCTCTCGGGTACAGCGAACCGGTATACAGTGTACAGCAGAGCATCCGTACACTATTCAACATCCGCCAGCCGGAAAAGTACTATGTGAAGACCGCTCTTTCTATTCTGAATACAGGCTATATCCGGGGACTGATTCCCAAACATATGTATATAGCTCCCCGGATTTCACAATGGATCAAAAAACTCTACCAGGAGGATCCGTACCTTCAGGCTACCGGTCTGGACATGCTGGGCGAATTTGCCACGGTTACGTATCTGCACCCCCATTATAATGCCATAGAGGATGCCCCCTATCAGTACAATGAAATGCTGGGTGCGCTCTGGAGAGAAAGTGCGGTAACATATCTGAAGGAGGGCGAAAAGCTTATGACTATGGCTGCCCTGCTCTATGTTGACAATGAAAACAACTGCCTGGTAGCCGAGCTGGCCCGACAGGCTGGCATTTCTGTTCAGCAGTGGCTGAGCACTTATTTCAGGGCCTATCTGAAACCGCTGCTCCATCTTGATTATCAGCATTCGGTCTATGTCACTCCACACGGTGAAAACATCATGCTGGTACTGAAAGACGGCCTTCCGAGCCGTATCATCATCAAGGATTTTGTGGATGAAGTACTTGCTACCCCAAAGGTCATGCAGCAGTTGCCCAAAGAAGTGACTGATCTGATGAACAGACCTGATCCGGGCGCTGATAAACCTGTTCCGCTATTCATTCTCATCGGAGTATTCGACGCGTTTTTCCGGTACCTGAGTGATATACTTCATACATACGCCGGCCTGGATGAAAAAGAGTTCTGGACACTGGTCAATGAAGTGATTGAGGAATATCAGTCAGAACATCCGGAAATGAGCGAAAAATTTGAACGCTACAATTTATATACACCGGAATTTGACCGGTTGTACCTCAATCGTTACCGGATACATGACGGCTACGAGGATAAAACGGATGTAATGCCTACCGATATGGGAAGCACGCTCGACAATCCCTTGCTGGCTGTCCGGCAGACTAATCTGGTATAATTCTTTTTTACAGTATATTTTACCTAATAATGATCCTAGCGACTTATCTGAAAGGTTTTGCCTACCTTATGAAACAGGCTGTTTCCGGTTCCGAAAAAACCTTTACCGAAGGCAATATCAACCGGTCCATTTTTCTTCTGGCAGTGCCCATGGTGCTTGAAATGGCTACCGAATCGCTGTTTGTCTGCGTCAATCTGTTTTATGTAAGCCGGCTGGGCAAGGAGGCTATAGCCATTTCCGGTGCAGCAGAGTCCGTTACATCCTTTACTTATTCTCTCGCTACCGGACTGGGAGTAGCCGCGTCAGCGATTATCGCCCGGCGGGTCGGTGAAAAAAAATACAGGACAGCAGGACTATCCGCTATGCAGATTATCTATATCGCCGGTCTTTTCTCGGCATTCCTGGGCATAGCCTGTTTTTTCTTTTACAGAGAAATACTTTCCGCCATGGGACTGTCATCCGAACTTATCGAGGCCGGCAAATGGTACGTCCGGATTGCCTTCGCGGGTATTCCTCTGATTATTGTCCGAAGCGCCATCAACGGTATATTCCGGGGCGCAGGCGATGCGTCTCTCGCGATGAAAACCATGTGGATTTCCAACGGGGTCAATATCGTTCTGGCTCCGATCCTGCTCTTCGGCTGGGGTTCTTTTCCGGCAATCGGCCTTCCAGGCATCGCTGTAGCAGGCATAGTCGCAAGAGCAATTGCGGTCGCCTATCAGGCTAGTTTTCTGATCTGGGGTAAAACAATCATAGTCATAGGTCGCAAACAATTGCTGCCGGTACCATCACTCATCCGAAAAACTATAAAACTCGCTGCAGCAGGAGCAGTTCAGTACATGGTTCCCGCATCGAGCTGGATCATTATGATCAAGATTGTGGCGCACTTTGGCAGCAGCGCGCTGGCCGGCTATGTTATTGCCCAGCGGGTTACCACCATCGCTCTGTTGCCTGCATGGGGTATCGGAAATGCAGCAGGTACACTGACCGGTCAGAATCTCGGTGCCGGGCAACCGGAAAGAGCCGAACAGTCTGTCTGGAGAGCAGGCCTCTTCAATATGACGTTTCTCACACTTGGCGCAGTCTTCTGGTGGATGTTTGCCGAGCCTGTTGTCGGACTGTTTACCGAAAACAGGGAAGTTCTGGACAACAGTGTCATGTACATTCACTATATCACCATAGCGTATGTATTGCTCGCGTATACCATGGTTATTTCCAGAGCGCTCAACGCCTCAGGACAGGTCAGAACAGTCACCCTGCTTTATATCCTGATGTTCTATGTGACCCAGATTCCCCTGTCCTATATCCTCGGCATATGGCTGGACTGGGGACCCAAGGGTATTTTTACCGCCATACTTATCGCCGAGATCGTACTTGCCACCGCCTGTATTTTTACGTTCAGGGCTGGCAAATGGAAATCACAACGCATTTAATTCATTCTTTTTCAACAGTAATAAACTCAGACAGACCATGAATACCACCGAACAATTGCATGATATAATTGCAGGAGCATTGTCCGTATCCGTCAGCCAGATAGATGATCAGCTTTCTTATCAGGGAATCCCCGAATGGGATTCGATGAGTCATGTTTCGCTTATCAGCGAGCTTGAAAGCAGCTATCAGATTTCTATCGAAATGGAAGATGCCTTGGAAATGAGCTCTGTTTCCAAAGTCAGGGAAGTGCTGACACGGTATGGAGTCGAGATTGTTTAACCCGGCATATTAGCTCTACTTATATGGAAAACAGATCAGACGAGTTAAGGCTGTACGACCTGATTTTACAAAACCAGGATCTTCATTTTGTCGATACCGCTACAGGCAGATTCTGGAATATCGGGGAAATACATCAGTCGGTCCGTATAGATGACGGGCAGGGCCTGTGCTTTATATACAGCGACAGCAAGTTCCGGTCCGTGAAGGTATTTCTGAATTTTCTGGACAGCCGGTATACCATCGTGATGTTAAGCGCCCAGCTCAATGAAGAGTTTAAAGGCCAGCTTGAGCAGCTATACAGTCCATACTACATATATGACCCTGAACGTACAGCAATCAGCGCCTACAAGTCTGTAGCCGCCGCCGCAGATATCACCTTGTTTCAACGGATCAGCCCGGTTGCATATTACATCCATCCCGATATCAGGATGCTGCTGAGCACCAGCGGATCGACCGGATCGCCTAAGCTGGTAAAGCTGTCAAATAAGAACCTGGTCAGTAATACATTGGCCATACTCGACTATCTGCCCGTACAGCCTTCTGATGTGGTTCCTCTCAATGTACCGGTTTCGTTTGTTTACGGCCTGTCTGTCTTTAACACAAACTGCCTGAGAGCAAGCACTATTGTCTGTACCGGGCAGGATATACTCCGCAAGGAATTCTGGACAGATTTTAAAAAGTACCGGTTTTCGACATTAAGCGGAGTGCCCTATGTATATGAAATGCTGTACCGGATCGGCTTTTTCAAAAATGACCATCCGGACCTGCGCTACATGACGCATTCCGGCGGAGCCCTCAGCCAGCCGCTGACCCGCCTGATAGCCGAGTATGCGCTTCAATATGACAAGCTGTTTTATTCCCAGTACGGGCAGACTGAGGCTGCAGGCCGTATGGCGTATGTTCCTCCGGCCGATCTGCTGAAAAAAAACGGCTCCATTGGATTCCCAACCAGTATCGGCCGGTTCGAAATCGACGAGCGTACCGGTGAGCTGATCTACTACGGACCCAACGTATCCGGCGGCTATGCTCACTGCATCGAAGATCTCGGTTCCTTTGAGCACACCGGCAGACTTTACACCGGCGATATCGCCCGACAGGATGAAGAAGGCTATTATTATATTACCGGGCGTAAAAAAAGATTTATCAAGCTTTTGGGAATCCGGGTCAATCTCGACGATATCGAGCAGATCCTTCGAAATGCTATCGGCGGAGGCACTTTTATCTGTACCGGTATCGAAGACAATCTTCTTTCGGTGACGCATCTTGACAACACACTGGATGAAGCAGTCATTCTACAGGTTCTGAGAGACAAGCTGAGCATTCATCCTAAAATGGTCCGGATCACTTACCTGGACAACGTACCACTGACACATAACGGAAAAATCGACTACCAGCAGGTAGCCGCCATGCTCTGAACTTTTGCTATTTATTTATACCTGAACTCAAAATACATACTGACAAAATCGTCCATCTAACTCTAAAAAGTCATCCATTATGAAAATAAAAGCTGACTCCGTGCCTTTCGCAGATACGGATACCGATATAACCACCATACAGCCTGCCAATACTCCGCCCATGCAGCCGGAGATTGTGGAGGTCACCCCGCGGGAACGAAACCAGATCAATCATATCGCGGATATCCTTTCTCATGCCTACGATCATTATGAAAATCCGGAATACATTACCAGTCTGCATCTGCATGCTTTTCAGTTTCTTCCTGACCGGATTGTACGGATACTGAATCGCTTCGGCACTGATTTTTCTGCCAGTCAGTATGGGGCTGTGATCTTCAAAGGTCTGGTTGATATTGACCAGAAAACGCTGGGACCTACTCCTCCCCGCTGGCAGCAGGCGGATTATGGCAAACTGGCCCGATATGGATTTATCTGCTCACTGCTGCACGGAGCTGTTCCTTCCAAACCGGTACAGTATTATGCCCAGCGCCAGGGTGGCGGATTGATGCACGCCATTATCCCGGACGAAAAGCTCTCCTATTCACAAACCGGCTCCGGCTCCAAAACTGACCTGTACGTGCATACGGAAGACGCTTTTCTGCTGAACGCTGCGGATTTTCTGAGCTTCCTTTACCTGCGCAATGAAGAAGAAGTGCCATCCTCCCTGTACTCCATACGATCACACGGAGCCACCAGCCCGATCATGGAAAAGCTGTTTCAGCCCATATACCGCTGTCCAAAAGATGCCAACTATTCGATTGATGAAAGCAATTCCTTCGAAGTCACAACGCCCATACTCTATGGAAATAAGCAATGGCCGTTTATCCGTTTTGACGCAGCCGAACAGATATACAATGAAAAGGCCTGTCAGAGTCCGGAAGCTCTTCAAAACCTTATGGCATTCTGGCAGGAAGCAAACAAATTAATTTATAACGATTTTGTACCGGAATCAGGAGACCTGATCTTTGTCAATAATCATTTGTGCGCGCATGGAAGAAATGCCTTTGAGGCCGGATTCAAATATGTCAACGGGCAGAAAGTACCCTGTGAGCGCCGTCAGATGATGCGCATGATGAGCAAAGCCAGCCTGATCAATATACGGGACGTAACGCACACGGACGATCCGTATCTGATTATCGAAGAGCATTACGGCAAGCTTTTTAATCTGGCCTGAAACAAACCTTTAGCAATCCATAAAAAAAGGCTGTACAGGCCAGTCATTCTTCCTGTACAGCCTTTTTTAACTAACGTATCTACTTTCTTACAATCTTCTGTACGGATGAGACTTTATCGCCGGTAATCAGCCTGGCAAAATACATACCCGACTCAAGACCGCTCATATCCAGCACATTCATACGATCAAAGGCAACTTCCAGCACGACTCTTCCGGCAGCATTCATCAGCTGAAGGGTACCGCTTGCGTCCGCCCTGATCACACAATGATCCGAAGCCGGATTGGGATATACGGACCACTCCATAGTCTGCAGCTTGCTGGTCGCAGTAATCACCGGATCAACCGGTACATAATAGAACAGCTCTTTGGGGGCCGAATTTGATCCGATTACTGTATCAGCCGTCGTAAAAAACAGGATATCTTCGGAAGAAGCAAAGTTGTTGACCATCAGATACTCTTCAACTCCGCCAAAAAGATCGCTTACCTTGACCCCTGGTCCGTTCAGATCCGACTGCATCAGATGAAACTTGGGATAAAGATCCGAGTATCCGCTTGGTTCAAGCGCGTAAAACAGAAACCCTTTGACTGCGATCATATGGTGTGCGACAAACATATCACCATAGCTCATAAAACCGGCCGTGCCTTCCGGTGTTCCATCCGTCCTGAAGAAAATACCGGGACTCATATAGTCAACATTGTCAACAAGAATAAGCTTGTCCTCAGTGTGGGTGTATATGTAATAATACGCATCCATATGCATATACTCCCCTTCTCCTTCACCGTTTTCCATAGAGTAAAACTGTGTATAAGTGTCCATCTCATGCACTATCCCGTATATCAGGTAATTATTTACTTTGGTGACAAACGCCGGGCCGTACATCCCCAAAGGCGGTTCCACGATCACCTCCGCGTTGCCCTGGCTGTATTTCCACAATCTGCCTCCGGTCACGAAATACAGCTTTCCCAGAAGCTCTGTGGGATACCCTATCGGATAACCGGATGTATGGATCAATTCTGTCCCTGCAGAGGTTCCATCCGATTTGAATAGCTCAAATTGCCCGGTTGTCGGATTTTCGTATGCAAAATACAGAAAATCCTCTCCAACACCCATCCAGCTTGCCGTATAATAGTAGGTATTATTACCCACGGGCCGGTCACTTATTGGTAAAACCTCACCATCATCAGTCACCTTCCAGATCTGAAAATCATAATCCTTTTTATTGGCGGCAAAAAACAGTGCTCCATCAAATTCGACATACGCATGAACCGTATCAAAAACACCGATTTCTTCCGCGGTATTTCCGTCTTTATGGTTTCTCCACAACGTTATGCTGTCCGGAGACGCTTTGGTAAGAAAATAGATATACTCTCCGGCTACCGGAAATCTGGGCGCCCAAAAGCTGTCAATATGCCTCAGAAACCGCCTGGAATATCCATTGTCTGTCACCACAGGCTGGCTCAGCGTAAGCAAGCCCGCAATATTCCCCATATCCGGGTCAGCGACCAGGATCTCTGATCCTGAAGCAAAGTATACGTTACCATTGAACCCGGTAAAAAAGGTTTCGTTCCCCTGCAGGCTCCCCAGAGAAACGGGTTGAGCGGAAAGCATTCCTGCATACAAAAGGTTAAAAAATAGAATAGTAAAAATTTTCTTCATAGCTATTGTATTTATTTTTGTCAGACTAAAACAACCAGATAGCATGAAGAATTGTTAACTTTTTTCAGGTTTAGCTGGTTTTAATCCCTGATTGTTTTTTGAGCGCCTGATCTATTCCCCATAAAAATCTTGCAGATCGGACCGGGATCCGGGTCTTTCTGAGCTTGAAAGCCAGACATTCTACATAACATCTTCCTTTGTATTCATCACTCCTGTTGCTATTTTGCCGGTCGGTTTTATTTTAGTTATTTTCAGAACATAATGGAAAACGTATCTGAACCACAGGAACAGACCTCTGCTCTGATCAGCTCCGCGGTCGAAGAGCAAAAGCTTATCAGTGCCGACAAATTTCTTGTATTGTCTATTGTCACCATGGGACTTTATACCTTCTGGTGGTCATACAAGGCATGGCGCTTCTTTCAGCAGAAAGACCAGCTGGATATCTCACCGGCTCTCCGGGCCATATTCGGGATTTTCTTCCTGATTCCGCTTTACAAACGCATACTTCATTATGCCCGGGAAAAAGGGTATCAGGAACACTATTCGCCTGTCCTGTTGTTCGTATTCGGACTGGCATTTGATCTGCTGGGATTTCTTCCCGATCCTTTCTGGCTGCTTTCCAATATAAGCATCCTGTTTACACTTCCGGCCTTCAAAGCGCTTCTTCATGCCATGCAGCATGCCACGGAGTACAGGACCGTCTCTGAGTCCGGTTATAGTACACGTCAGAAAGTACTTCTGGGCATCGGTACTCTGATCTGGGCGGGATGCCTGGTTTCTATGGGGTAGAAAATGATAAAGTTACCATAAACTATTTTCAACTTTATAATACATCGTACGCCGAGCCAAAGATTTCTATCTGCATTTTAGCGGCTCTTAATCGTACCATGCTGGAATTGAAAGTTCTTTTCCATTCGAAACTTTTGATCATACCGTGTTGGAACCAAAATTTAGTGTTTCACAATGTGAAACATTGTTTTTATCTTGCTTTGATTACTCCATGTGGAATTGAAATTAATCCATCGGAATTTCATATTCTTTTAATCGTACCATGCTGGAATTGAAATCAGCCTCTTCGCTTTAGATTAAACAATAATTCGGCAGCTTTAATAGTATCCGGAGAAACAGAACAATGCCAATAGACAGAATACATATAAAAAACTTTAAGTCGATACGTGATTCCGGTGATATCGCTATACAACCAATCAATGTATTGATTGGACCAAATGGAGTAGGGAAAACCAACTTTATTCAGTTTTTCAAGCTCCTGAACAGTATATATAAACAACGGCTAAAGTTTTACGTCGCTGAAAACGGCTACGAAGATCGTATTTTGTACTTCGGACGGAAATATTCCAGATTTCTGGAAGGCAGTATTGTTTTCAAACCGGAAACGGGCAATACCAACAACCGATACGATTTCAGGCTTGTTCCGAAAACTCAAGGCTCTGGCTTTTATTTTGAAAAAGACTCAGGTGGATACAATTTATTTTTTAACGGATACAATGAGAATTGGGATTATTTGAGCTTAGGTGGAGAAGGGAAAGATGAAAGTGAATTAAGAAATCACGGCTCTCCCCGTGCAGATTACCTTCGCGATTACTTTGAGGACTTCAAGGTATTTCATTTTCATGATACAAGCTCAGGCTCACCCCTAAAACAAGCCAACAAAACCAGGGACTATGATTATCTCAAAGAAGACGGAAGTAATCTGGCCGCTTTTCTTTTCAGAATACAACACACCCATCCAAAACACTTCAAGATTATTGAGCATACCATTCGCTCCATAGCGCCTTTTTTTGAGCAATTCGACCTTAAGCCTGACGCCATAAATCCGGAGACGATTTTTTTAAACTGGCTGGAAAAAGACTCCGACGATTACTTCAACGCGCACAACCTTTCGGACGGGACTCTTCGTTTTATTGCACTGGCAACCTTGTTACTTCAGCCAGAGGTCCCCAAAACCATTATTATAGATGAACCGGAACTTGGACTGCATCCTTTTGCAATTCAGAAATTAGGCGCTTTAATAAAAAGCGCATCCGTCAAATCACAGATCATCATTTCAACACAATCCGTTAATCTGGTCGACCAGTTTACCGCTAATGATATCATTGTGGTCGAGCGCAGAGACAAACAAACCGTCTTTACCCGACAAAATGAAGATGACCTGAAAGACTGGCTTGACGAATACAGTTTAGGTGAATTGTGGGAGAAAAATGTATTGGGAGGACGGCCACAATGAGAGGGATATATATCCTGGGCGAAGGACCTACGGAAGAAGAGTTTATAAATAATGTAATAAGACCCTATTTAGCTGCCCGGGAAATATATGATGTCCGGTGTATTCTGATGCAAACCAGTCCCGGTCACAAAGGTGGAGATATTACATATGCTCGATACAAGCACAATGCTGCAAATCTGTTAAAAAGAGAAAAAGATATTCTTGTTACTTCACTGATTGATTTTTACAAGCTTCGCACCGATTTCCCTCAATACAGTCATTCATTAACAATCAAAGACAAAATAAAAAGAGTCACATTTTTAGAGGAAGCCATCACCAAAGACCTTAACCAGCCAAGATTTATTCCTTACATTCAGCTACATGAATTTGAAGGATTACTCTTTTCTTCTTCGGATGGATTTGATTTTCTGCCAGATATACCAGAACAAAGCAGGAAAGAATTGAACGAAGCAGTCAATCTGCACGATAATCCCGAACTACTAAACGATGGCGGGCAAACAGCTCCTTCCAAAAGGTTAGAAAGACTTATTCCCGGTTATCAGAAGCCATATCATGGCCCGTTAATTGCTGAAATCAATACCATGGATAAAATCATGACACGATGTGAACGATTCAAAAGCTGGATTGAAACGATAGTCAATAAAATACAAAATATCCAATAGACTCACACTTTACAATAAAAAACGCCGGTTGATGCCGGCGTTTTCCAGATTCAGCGTACTAAAACATTTAAAAGAGACCGGCTTTATTTACCCATTCATCACAAAATGGGCCCTCTTCACATAATCACGCATCAGGCGGGCAGCTTCCACCATATTCTTCAGAGCAGCTTCCGTTTCCGGCCAGTTTCGGGTTTTGAGTCCGCAGTCCGGATTGACCCATATGTTTTCCGCAGGCAGTACTTCCAGCGCTTTCTTGAGCAGATACTCCATTTCCTTTACCTGCGGTACACGGGGTGAGTGAATATCGTATACACCCGGGCCAATCTCGTTAGGATAGCGGAAGCTGACAAACGCGTCCAGCAGTTCCATTTCCGATCTTGATGTCTCTATCGTGATCACATCGGCATCCATAGCTGCTATATGCTCAATAATGTCATTAAACTCGCTATAGCACATATGCGTATGAATCTGCGTATCATCTTTCACACCGCAGGAGCTCACCTTAAAGCATTGTACCGCCCAGTTCAGATACGCTTCCCAATCCGGTTTGCGCAGAGGCAGCCCTTCCCGGATCGCCGGCTCGTCAATCTGAATAATGGCCACACCAGCTTTCTCCAGCGCCACGACTTCATCACGGATCGCCAGGGCAATTTGCAGACAGGTGACTGATCTGGGCTGATCATCCCGTACAAAAGACCATTGCAGCATGGTAACCGGTCCGGTCAGCATACCCTTCATCGGCTTGTCGGTATACTGACTGGCAATGGAGGTCCAGCCTACTGACAAATCCTTATCCCTGTATACATCTCCGAATATCACCGGTGGCTTTACACAACGACTGCCATAGCTCTGTACCCAGCCATTGGAAGTAAAGGTATATCCCTGCAGCAGCTCACCGAAGTATTCCACCATATCATTGCGCTCAAACTCCCCGTGTACCAGCACATCCAGCCCGATCTCTTCCTGAACGCGTATGGTTTCCGCGATCGCGTCCCGGATTTGCCGCTCATAGTCTTCCCGGCTGATCGATCCGTTTTTCAGTCTGGCTCTCAGTTGACGGATGTCTTTGGTTTGGGGAAAAGAGCCGATCGTCGTTGTGGGGAAAAGCGGCAATTGCAGCTTTCGTTGCTGTATCTGACGGCGTTCCGGATAGGCGTTGGTACGCCTTGAATAAGTCGGATCAACCAGGCCAACCCGCTGCTTGACCGCCGCGTGGTGAATCAGCGGGGAAGTTTTCCGGTTTTCCAGAGCCTTCTGATTGGCGTCCAATAGCGTGGCGAACGTTCCGCTTTTATCTTCCGCCAATAGCCTGATCTCTGTCAGTTCCTTTAGTTTCTGCTTCGCGAAAGCCAGCCATTGCTTTATTTCCGGAGCCAGTACTTTTTCATTGGTTTCCAGATCCAGATCACAAGGCACATGCAGCAGCGAACATGAAGGCGCTACAAAAATCCGGTCTGCACCCAGCGCTTCTTTCGCTTTGCGGATCAGCGCCAGTGAACGCTTATAATCATTTTTCCAGATATTACGTCCATCCACCACACCAAGCGACAGGCTCAGCTTGTCCGGAATCAGTCCCAGCAGCGTATCCAGCTGCTCCGGAGCACGAACCAGATCCACATGCAGCGCACAAACGGGTAACTTTGCCACCCAGGCCGCATTTTCGCGCAATCCTTCAAAATACGTAGCCAGCACTATTTTCAATGCCGGAAATCGCTCACGCAATGTTTCATAGGTTTCGATGAAAGCTTTTTTTGCCCTGTCCGTAAGATCCAGCGCCAGAAAAGGCTCATCAATCTGAATCCATTCTGCTCCGGCATCCTGTAGCTTTTGCAGTAGCTGACCGTATACCTCCAGCAGGGAAGGCAGCAGATCCAGCGCATCAAAGCTTCCTTTCTTCACTTTGCCAAGCAGGAGATAGGAAACCGGCCCCAGCAATACAGGACGGGTTTCTATACCCAGTGCTCTGGCTTCCCTGTAGTACTCAACCGGCAGCTCAGTAAGCAGCTCAAACTGCTGATCGCTGTAAAACTCCGGCACAATATAATGGTAATTGGTATCAAACCATTTGGTCATCTCCATAGCAACCACATCATCACCAGCCTTTTGTACACCACGGGCCATGGCAAAGTAGAGGTCCCAGACTGACTTCTCCGGATTCTCTCTGATTCCCGCATACCGGGGCGGAACAGCGCCCACCATGAGCGAAAAGTCCAGCACCTGATCGTAAAAAGAAAAATCGTTGGAAGGGATAAAATCAATCCCCTGCTCTTTCTGCAGCTTCCAGTTTTTATAACGGATTTCTTTGCCCGTATGTATCAGTTCCCCTTCGCTGATTGTTCCGGACCAGTAGCTTTCACAGGCTTTTTTCAGCTCTCTGTTGTCACCGGTTCTCGGATAACCTAAATTGGATGTTTTCATTACTTTTATAAAATTAATTTCCGGACAAAGCTATATATAGAAGATAAAAAAAATACATATTAAAATATATTTGGAAATTAAATCTATTTTATAAATATTTAAAAGAATAAAAATCCCTACACCTATCAAATAACTCAGGTAATCAGATAATTTATCTATGCATAACATCGACGAAACCGACATCAGCTTACTCCGCCTGCTGCAGGAGAACAGCGATATCACCACCAAAGAGCTGGCTGACAAGGTCAATTTATCGCCTACTCCGGTATATGAACGGGTAAAAAAACTGGAGCAAGAGGGCTACATCAAAAAATATGTCGCCCTGCTTGACCGCGAAAAGCTGGGCAAAGGACTGATTGTATTCTGCAATGTATCGCTGCGCAAGCATACCCGCGAGATCGGGCAGCAGTTTGTACGTGATATCGCCATGCTCGATGAGGTTACGGAGTGTTACAATATATCAGGCGATTATGATTTCCTGCTCAAAGTACTGGTCAACGATATGAAGCACTATCAGGATTTTGTGCTCAACCGGCTGGGTTCGGTCAAAAACATCGGAAGCGCGCACAGCATATTTGTCATGGGTGAGATCAAGCACAGCTATCAGGTACCGCTGCCGGGGAAGGAGGGGTAAGTCTTATCGTTGGCATCCCTATCATTAGCCAGAATGTTATGTGTCTTAATTTTCAATTAATCTGCCACGTTTTTTTACAATAAAAATAGCAAGATACCCTCTTTCATACTTTCCGCTGCCGCAAATCCCTCAAACCTGCTTATATTTATGCCATATAATTGCAATCAGGCTTATGTCCGGTCAATACAAAACAGTGTTTCACCTGGCCAGCGGAGATCACGCGGTACACAAGGCGCTCATACGCCAGGTACATAATCTGCTGGAAGCTATTCCCGATGTGTCAGTGGAAATTGTAACGCACGGAGAAGGAATCAGCCTGCTACTCACTGATAGTCCGTATACCAGCATACTTCGTGAGCTGCATGACAGGGGAGTTCGGCTGCTGATCTGTAAAAACACGCTGAAGCAGAAAAATATACCAGAGGAATCGCTGCCCGGGCATGCTGAGATTGTACCGGCTGCCATTGCACATCTGATTGTTCGTCAGCATGAAGGCTGGAGCTATATCAAAGCGGGCTTTTAATTCGTTTTACAGGCAATATAACAAGCGGAACAGATAACGAGTATAAGCTAAAGAAATGAGACTTCCGGTCATTATTTTTATTCTAGCCTGTTTTTTTCAGGTTTCCGCTTCAGACTATCTCAGCTTCGTCATTGCAGATGCCGAAACAAGGGAACCACTCCCCTATGCCGGCATACAGGCTCCGGGCTATCCCCTGCGCGGGATATATGCTGACAGTACAGGACGTATCACGCTGTCTCTGACAAAGTATACACCCAAAGACAGTCTTCAGATTTCCTGTATGGGCTATCAGACACTCCGTATTCCTATTGCCTCGATACAGCATCAGGATACAGTTTTTCTGCAGCCTGTCGTCTTTCTTCTGGAACCGGTACAACTGGCCAATGTATCTCTGACAGCGGAGATGATCCTGCTTCAGGTACAGAAACGATTTTACAGGAATCACCAGCTTTCGCCTTCCCGTCAGCAGTTTTACTATCACGATTATACCTATATTCCTTTTGACAGGGAAAACAGAGTACAGCTCAAGCAGTCTACGTTTACAGGTCTTTCCGCCGACAGTGTACAGATTCTGCTGGATAAGCTGCCGGAACAGTTTATCGATTACCAGGATCTGCTGCTTACGCTGTACAAAGACAGCAGTCTGTACAAGCTGATTCCCTCGGAAGGTATTTCTCTTGAGCAGCGTCAGATGCCAGCTCTGATGGCCGAAGCAGAAGCTCAGTTCAAGCCCTTTGTGGAAGATGTGGAAAAGGGCATGGCCGACAAAGACGTTTATTACAAAATCCGGACAGGTATACTTGGCCGCAAGTTCGGACATAAAAAATCATATACCTGGCCGGACGATGATGAGGGATACGACAGCCTGCATTATTCCGTAGAAACCCAGTGGCTGAAGCCGGAGCTGCTGGCTCTGCTCCGAAACTATGCCAGTATAGACAGCGATAACTGGGAGTTTGTAACCAGGCCTTCCCGCTATCATTATACACTCCGGGCCGCCGAATATTCCAACGGAAGCGAGGTCTGGCAGATCTCCTTTACTCCCCGCAAATCAGGGATCTTTGAAGGATATCTGTATATAGATCAGCGTACGTACGGCATTCTGGAAGCGCATTTCGCCTATGCTTCCGGACGTGAAACCGAAAAATTCAGGCTGGCCGGCTTTGGCCATTCGCTCCGGCACAAGGAGGGACATATTCTTTTCGAACAGGGTGAGCATGGTTACTTCATCCGCTATCTTTCTGCCAGACAAAAAGAATGGTTCAGGCTGGACCGGAATTTTTCGATCACCAAAAAACAGAAACGTTTCCTGCTGGATAAAACATTGAGTGAAATAAAGCTGACGACCGATCTGTCCATAGAAACCTCCCATTTCTGTGAGCTGCTGTCATTGCAGTACGAACTGATTTCACCCGAAGCATTTGAAAAGGTCACCGAACCCAAATCTGTTCAGCTGCGCATGGAATATGGTGATCTGCCACAACTGCTGCATCGCGGGACTCCGATCGCTCCGGTCCGGGAATTAAAAAAATACCGGCAACGTGCCGGGACTGCAACTCCGTATCATGCAGATGAGCATTAGAAAACAGAAGCAGATTTTTTTTTGCAATTTACCACCTGATTTGTACTAACTATATCTGTTTAACTATGCCTGCAGATTTTTTCAGACAGTTCGGAATACTGACGGAACAGGAAATTAAAGAAGCTCAATCACTTTTTTCCTTCAGAGAGCTCCGCAGAAATGACTATTTTGTACGGGAAGGCGAACCCTGCCGGGAAATCGCCTATGTGCAATCCGGTCTGTTCCGCTCTTACTATCCGGATGAGAAGGGAAGCGATACCACTTTCTGCTTCCGCTTTCAGGGAGAAATGATTGCTTCCTATTCTTCATTTATTACCGGCCTGCCAGGCAATGAAACCATACAGGCACTCACTCCGGCCAGGCTTCAGGTCATATCGCGGGAGGCTATTAACAGACTTGCGGATAAATCCGTTAACTGGGTCCGTGTATTAAAAGTGATCGCGGAAACAGAGTATGTAGAGCTTGAAAAAAGAGTCCTTCAGCTGCAAAAAAACAATGCGTCTCAGCGTTATCAGGAGCTTATACAGACCCTGCCAGCTTATATCAACGATATCCCCTTGCAATACCTGGCATCTTATCTTGGTATTACTCAGCGCCACCTGAGCAGGATACGCAGAGAACGTATTTAGACATTTGTCCTGTGCCAGGGCAGAAGGTCTGTGTATTTTTGACAGCAACTATAGAAATAAGCAACCATGCCCAGGAAAATACTGATTATTAACGGCCATCCGAACAAGGAATCACTGGTCTCTGCACTGGCCGCCGTTTACCGGAAAGGCGCTGAAGCTACCGATGCAGAAATCAGGGAAATCGTCATAGCCGATCTTCAGTTTAACCCCAACCTGCAATCTGGCTACCGGAAACGCATGGAATGGGAACCCGATCTGGCGGATGCCTGGGAAAAAATAAAATGGGCAGATCATCTTGTATGGCTGCATCCGGTATGGTGGGGAAGTATGCCGGCCATTACCAAAGGATTCATTGACCGGGTTTTTCTTCCGGGCTATGCCTTCCGGTACAAACCTGACTCTGTGTGGTGGGACAAGCTTCTCAAGGGAAAAACAGCCCGTATCATTACCACACTGGATCAGCCGGGCTGGTATTACAGGCTGGTATACGGAAGGCCAAGTGTCAATCAGCTCAGGAAAACAACACTTAAGTTTTGCGGCATCACCCCTGTCAGGGTCACGTATATCGGAATTGTCAAAACCTCTACTCAGGAAAAACGGAGCAAGTGGCTGCAAAAGATCGAAAGAATGGGTATGAAAAACCGATAAGCCAACGATCAGCCCCGTTTACCCGAATCATTGGATTTAACAATCCTTTGATTTTTATTTTTTGCTAATAAAAAAGTTTTTTAGTTAGTTTGAACTTCAATTCAGAAAACTCCACACGATCATGAAGCTGTTTTTCCTTACCAAACTTTTCTTTTTCAGAGATCGTTCCTGATAACAGGATCCTCACTTTGAGTATCCTTGTGCTTACATTCCCGGAAGTCTGAATATTTCCGGCAACAGCTTTATTCACTCTTGTATTTACATTAACCTATCCCGGGGTTCAATTCCACTACAGCGGAGTTGCCAGGGATCCATTATATATATGACAACTAACTGGAAACAAAAATTTCTTCTTATATGGAGCGGGCAGTTTGTGTCCCTGCTCAGCAGCTCGGTCGTAAATTTCGCGATCGTGCTCTGGCTTAGCCTTGAGACCGGCTCGGCTCAGGTACTGGCCATCGCCGCGATAGCTGCTCTCCTGCCCCAGACGCTGGCAGGGCCATTTACCGGTGTGCTGATCGACCGCTGGAATCGTAAAAGGACCATGATGCTGGCCGACCTGTTTGTTGCATTCTGTACATTGGTGCTGGCCATGCTGCTGTACCTGCATGTATCCGGTGCCATATACATATATGCGCTGCTGGCGCTCCGCTCACTGGGTTCGGCTTTTCACATGCCGGCCATGCAGGCATCCATACCGCTGCTGGCTCCGGAAACAGAGCTGACCCGTGTCAACGGCATCAATCAGATCATTCAGTCTGTAAGCATAATAGCCGGTCCGGCGCTCGCAGCACTGTTTATTTCGGTTCTGAAAATCGAACAGGTACTGCTGCTGGATGTAGCCGGAGCAATACTTGCCTGTCTGTCGCTGGTTTTTGTGTCAATTCCCAATCCGGAGCGAAAAACCGGAGTTGCCTATCATTTTGCCGCAGAAATGAAAGAAGCGGTTTCTGCGGTACGTGTAGTGAAAGGTATGCCCTGGCTGATGTTTTTTTCAGTAACAGGCCTGCTGTTTATTATGCCGATCAGCGTCCTTTTTCCTCTGATGACGCTCGAGCATTTCAACGGCACACCTTTTCAGATAAGCCTGATCGAGATCGTATGGGGAGTCGGTATGCTGATCGGAGGCGCAGTCATGGGATTCAGACACTATACGGTCAACCAGACAGGACTGCTCAACAGCGCCAATATACTTCTGGGACTTACCTTCATACTTTCAGGTGTACTGCCATCTTCTGCCTACACCGGTTTCGTAGTCTTTACCATTATGGGAGGTATCGCGGGCAGCGTATATCAGACAACCTTTATGTCGCTGCTGCAGCGAAAAATAGATCCGGCAGTGCTGGGCAGAGTCATATCCACTTATTTCAGTGTCTCTCTGCTGCCTTCACTGATCGGACTGCTTGGTACCGGTTTTCTGGCCGACACCATTGGTCTGGGATATTCATTTGTTTTATCCGGACTCCTGTTGTTTCTGATCGGTCTGACAGCCTTCTTCGTTCCTTCGCTGTGGCAGCTCGGCAAGCAAACCCGGGGCGATTCGACGATCTGATTACCAACAGCAGCTCCTGCAATTATCCGGGCATACGCGTTCGTATGTCCCGGATAATTCTGGGTAAAAAGGCCCTGTTTTCAGCATCTTTTATAAAAACCAGCCTGTTATACATTCAACCACCCAAACAAAGCGCTGCCCTCACAGGTAATTTATCCAGAAACCATAACCCAATCCGGACATGACTCTGCAAGACCCTCTATACGGTATTATCCAACCTTCTCCTGTCATAGAAGCGCTTATTCATTCCGGTGCCTTTCAGCGTCTGAAAAATATCCATCAGGGCGGAGCAGTCTTTCTGGTGAGTCCTTCGATATGCCACAGCCGGTACGAGCATTCGGTAGGTGTCTGGAAGCTGACAAAGATACTGGGAGCGTCTATGGAAGAACAGGTGATGGCGCTGCTGCATGATCTTTCCCATACAGCATTCTCTCATGTTTCCGACTATTTGTTTAACAATACCGAGGAAAACTACCATGAATCACTCTTCCGGCAGGTAGTATACAACTCGGGTATTCCTTCGATCCTGCGAAGGTTCGGAATGGATGAAACCTTACTTTTCCGGAACAATTACACCATACTCGAACAGGAATTGCCGGCACTCTGTGCCGATCGTATCGATTATACCCTGCGGGACATGTACTATGCAGGTCTCGCGGACCGAGACGAAATTACTGATTTTGTCAGTCAGCTGGTCGTCAGCGAAGGACAAATTGCTGTAACCAGCAAAGAAGCCGCCCGGTGGATCAGCGAAAAATACAGAGTTCTCAATGAGGGTTATTTCCGCAAGCCCGAGCACATTTTTGCCAATGTCCGGATGGCTGCCCTGCTGCGCATTGCTATTGAGAAAAAAATCATCCGGCACAAGGACCTGATGAAAGATGATGCCTATATTCTCCGGCTGCTGACCGCGCACTCTGACACCCGCCTGCTGCTCAACCAGATCCGGACACTCAACGGTTTCAAGGATTTTATGAAGCAGCATACGCATGATATATTCAAGAAAAGAGAACTGGAACCGCTGGTTAGTCAGCGGTGAGTTTTTTGGGAAACCAATCTCCGGTAACAGCCAAACCCCCAAGGTTTTTTATCGTTCGCATATAAACCTTGGGGGTTTCTGATTTAGTAAAAACATCGTACATCTCAGCGCTAAAAGCTATGTTGTTTCCTCCCGGACGAAAAGACACTCCGGGGCTGATTCATGCGGAATGTATGAGCTGTATGACATTAGGATCCCCTGTGTTTTCACCTTCCCGTATATTAGTCAGGCAAGTCGCCGTATTTGCTCAATGGGAAAACGAAGCAGCTATTGACCGCTTTTTAGCACAAAACAGCTTGGGTAAGATATTGGCCAACGGATGGCATACCCGATTAACGTTTATGAGGCAATGGGGAAAAATACGCGACTTTGAAATCCCTGATGCATCTATTGAATCCGGGTCGGCCGATGCTCCGGTTGTCGCGGTAACACTTGCCCGAATGAAATTACCTGAAGTTCCAAGGTTCATTCATTGGGGAAGACCTGTCGAGCAATTAGTTCGTGACCATCCGGGGACAACATTGTCGTTAGCCTCCATCAGGTTTCCCAATACGGTTTCGACCTTCTCAATCTGGAAGTCTCAAAAAGAAATGACGGATATGGTGCACGGGCACAGCGCTGTTCCTCAACCCAAAAGACATAAGGACGCGATGAAAGAACGAGACAGAAAAGATTTTCATTTTGAATTTACAACACTGCGTTTCAAACCGATTTCCGAATTTGGCGAATGGAATGGACGAAGCAATATGATACCTGAGCACAAACCAGAATATTGAAAATAGGATCGGCATATCGGATGCAAAAATTTCAGGATTGGTTTACACAACAATGGGCCATCCTTTGGGGAAGAAAAATCGATCCCAACGATTTTCTATGGTTAACAGGTCCCTTTGGGGACCTGACAGGAATCGGTGACGAGTTCATAAATCAATTAGCTGAAAAGGAAAACCTGGTTGTCGAACGAGATAAAAAATCACAAGGTTTGATTCCTTCCATCAGCTTGCTCAATCTGTCCGATAGTGAGTTATCCGGTTTATCTCAAAAGGTTATTGGGTTTTATGAAAACACCGCTGATTACAATGTGTACGTTAAGGTACGATGGAATCCATTTTTCAAGGTATTCGGAATTTTGGTAAACAATTTATTCAGCAGCCGAATCAATCAATTGAACATCCCAACTAAACGCATACATAATGCTGAAAAAGTAAAAAGCGAAATCATCACTCTTTCAGATCCTGCGTCGAACGAAGTAAAATATACCATCTGGCTTAGAAGGTTTACATCAACAAATCAGGTTCTGTATTCAGGCGTGTACGGAGTATGCCAATTACCCTCGGGAAAAACCTGCATCAAAGCCGTATTCCCTTTACCCAAAGGAAATGCCACCGTTATATTGTCCCCTCGCACGGGAAAAAACGGCGAACTGATATTGGACTCCTCCGGAAAAAAGTTTGGTGACGCCGGTTTTTACTTTGTACTCCATGATTCGAAAGGAAATTACTGGGCTCAGTACATTCGTTCTTTTCGTGACCGGTTAACGATAGGTATAGAAAACGATCATCTCTCAGCCGAACAGACATTGACACTCTGGTATCAGAGGGTTCTTCGTTTCAAGTATAAGATAGAGCGAAAAGAGTAGAAAACCCCCAAGGTTTTTTATACGACGAATAAAAAACCTTGGGGGTTTGTAAAGGAGAAATTGGAGTATCGTTTTCCTGAGGTCAGGAAAACGACGGTGTTTGGGAAAAATCACAAAAAAGAAATAGATGACATCATGCTTCGAAGCCGGCATCTGATTTTGGATGAACAATGGTATTATCGCGTATATTTGAGGGTTATGGCTCATTGTAAGATGGCACAATACAATTAGACTAAAAAAAATGGCAATTTTTGAAATAGACAAAGGGAAAGCAAAGCGAGTTCGACTAAGTGAATTCAAGCTTGAAAAAGACTTGCAGCACCTGATTGAAAACAACCTGGAAACGATATTCAATTGCAGGCTTATCGCGACGGAGTTTTCGACGGGAAACATTCATTCAGGACGGATTGATACCCTGGCCATTTCAGAAGACAATAACCCGGTAATCATTGAATATAAAAAAGTAGCTTCGTCTGACCTTATTAACCAAAGTCTTTACTATCTGCACTGGATAAAAGATCATAAAGGAGATTTTCAGATTGCCGCGAATAAAGCCTTAGGAAAAGAAGTCGAGGTTGACTGGTCTGATATAAGAGTAATCTGCCTGGCCCCTGAGTATAAAAAATACGACCTGCATGCTGTTCAGGTAATGGGTGCAAACATTGAACTCTGGCAATATAAAACCTACGAAAATGGCATTCTGAATATTGAAGAAGTATTCAAACGCGCAGTTACTTCCTCTCATCAGCCTACCGAAACATTGACCGGAAAAAACCCTGTAATGGTCGAAGCCGGCAAAAAGGCCGCGTTAACAAGAAAAACATCGATCTATACACTGGAAGAACATTGTGAAAATCTTGATAAGAACATTCTCGATTTGTTCAACACGGTAAGGGACTACATTGTCACACTTGACAGCTCCATCGAGGAAGTACCAAAGAAACACTATATTGCCTACAAGACAAGTCAGAACTTTGCCTGTCTGCAGACATACAGGAAAAAACTGACACTATACCTGAAGCTTAATCCCCAGGAAGTAAATCCGATGCCGAAACAGGCTCGTGATGTCCGCGAAATCGGACACTATGGAACGGGAGACTTCGAGCTGACCATTCAGAACCTGACCGACTTTGAAGAAACCAAACACCTGATCAGCGAAGCTTATAAAAACATAGGTGGATGATTAGGAAAACGGGTTGTAAATAGCAACTTGTTATCATATCGAAAAACTAAAGACCTTTAGCTTCGATTTCTCAGCACAAAGCCCGATACGGTTGCTTGTAACCAATTTTTCACTACTTTTAAGCTATCTGATTTTTGGGAATACTCACCAAAAACCTATTGAAAACAATGAGCAAGGAAAATCAACTGGAAGAAGCTCTTGTCGAGCAGCTAAAGGGTCTTAAATATACCTATCGGCCTGACATAGTCGATAGAAAAACACTTGAGTGGAACTTCAAAGCCAAATTTGAAGCGTTGAACCGTGTCCGGTTGACAGATGGCGAGTATTCGCGGCTAAGGGAAGAAATTATAAGCCCTGATGTGTTTACCGCTTCCAAACTATTGCGGGAAAGACAATACTTCCAACGAGAAGACGGCACTCCTTTGCATTATACATTAGTCAACAACAAAGAGTGGTGCAAAAATGATTTTGAAGTCATCAATCAGCTACGCGTCAATACAGAAAACAGTCATCAGCGCTATGATGTCATAGTACTCATCAACGGCATACCAGTAGTACAAATCGAGCTTAAAAAAGGCGACATCTCGCACCGCAAAGCGATGCGGCAGATTGTGGACTATAAAAATGAGCCGGGCAATGGATACGGCAACTCCCTGTTATGCTTTATGCAGTTGTTTATCGTGAGCAATGGTGGCAGAACACTCTATTTTGCAAATAATAAAAACCAGCATTTTGCATTCAACGCGGACGAGCAATTCCTACCCGTGTATGAACTGGCAGATATCGACAACAAAAAAATCAACCACCTGCACGATTTTGCTGACAAGTTTCTCTCCAAATGTACCCTTGGCGAAATGATCAGTAAGTATATGGTACTCGTGGAGAGCGAACAAAAACTGCTCGTCATGAGGCCGTATCAGATTTATGCCGTAAAAGCCATTGTGGATTGTATAAAAGACAACAGAGGAAACGGTTATATATGGCATACTACCGGTAGCGGAAAAACACTGACTTCCTTCAAGGCATCTACCCTGTTAAAAAACAATCCCGATATTGAAAAATGCCTGTTTGTCGTAGACAGAAAAGACCTTGACCGGCAGACACGGGAAGAATTCAATAAATTTCAGGAAGGCAGTGTAGAAGAAAACACCAATACCGCGACCCTGGTCAGACGCTTACTGTCTACCGCCTATGCCGATAAAGTGATTGTCACTACCATCCAAAAACTAGGACTGGCGCTGGATGGCAGCAATAAGAAAAACTACAAAGAGCGCTTAGAGCCATTGAGCAATAAACGAATCGTGTTTATCTTCGACGAGTGCCATCGTTCGCAGTTTGGCGATAACCATAAAGCCATCAAAGAATTCTTTCCCAACGCTCAGTTATTCGGATTTACAGGCACGCCCATTTTTGATGAAAACGCCACGTACAATATACGGGAAGGTGAATATGCTTCATACAAAACCACCAAAGACATATTTGAAAAGCAATTGCACGCCTATACCATCACCCACGCGATAGACGATAAAAACGTATTGCGTTTTCACATTGATTATTTCAAAGGAAAAGGCAGCCAGCATACCAAACCGGGCGAAGCGATAGCGCGACTAGCCGTGGTGGAAGCCATTCTGGAAAAACACGACGCGGCTACCAGCCAGCGGAAATTTAATGCGGTATTGGCAACCGCGTCTATCAACAACGCGATAGAATATTACCGGCTTTTCAAAGAAATCCAGAAAAAGAAGCAATCTGAAAATCCGGATTATGTTCCCTTGAATATCGCGTGTGTATTTTCTCCACCTGCCGAAGGCGACAAAGACATTCAGCAGATACAGGAAGACTTAATACAGGAGAAGGAAGACAACAAACAAAACCCTGATGAGAAGAAAAAAGCGCTGACGGAAATTATTGCCGATTACAATCAGCAGTTTGGTACCAATCATAGTATCAATGAATTTGATCTGTATTATCAGGATGTACAAAAACGTATTAAAGACCAGAAGTGGACAAACAAGGAACTTCCGCGCGAGGAAAAAATAGACATTACCATCGTAGTAGATATGTTGCTCACAGGGTTTGACTCCAAATACCTGAACACCCTGTATGTAGACAAAAACCTCAAATACCACGGGCTGATACAAGCGTTTTCTCGAACCAACCGTGTGCTGAACGATACCAAACCCTATGGCAATATTCTGGACTTTCGTTCGCAGCAGGAAGCGGTCAACCAGGCCATCGCCTTATTTTCCGGCGAAGACAACGGCAAAGCCAGAGAAATATGGCTGGTAGATCCCGCGCCCGTCGTGATGGCTCAATTCAAAGACGCGGTAGAAAAGTTAGGTATTTTTATGCAGGAGCATAACCTGGTAAACGAACCGCAGCAAGTATACAACCTGCGGGGAGACGCCGCCCGGATCGCTTTTGTAAAAAACTTTAAGGAAGTACAACGACTTAAAACCCAGCTTGACCAGTACACCGATCTGGACGAAGAGCAAAAGGCGACGATTGAAGCGATCCTGCCCAAGGATACTTTTCTGGAATTCCGTAGTTCCTATATCGAAACAGCGAAACAGTTTCAGCAACGACAGGAAAAAGAAGGAGAAGACGCGCCTCCTGAAATTCAGCAGCTCGATTTTGAATTTGTGTTGTTCGCGTCTGCCATCATTGATTATGACTACATCATGAACCTGATTGCCGACAGCACACAAAAGAAACCTTCCAAACAAAAAATGACCAAGGAACAGGTCATCAGCTTACTAAAATCCCATTCCAACCTGATGGATGAGGAAGAAGATCTGACCGAGTTTATCAACAGACTGGATTGGACCAAAGGCTACAGCGCTGAAGGGTTAAAAGCCATGTTCGATACCTTTAAAGATGACAAATACAACCAGGAACTGGCTGCCATTGCCCGCAAACACGGCTTGCAAACCACAGATCTGAAAAAATTTGTAGAAAAGATCATGAGCCGGATGATTTTTGACGGCGAAAAACTCACCGACTTATTAGAGCCCCTGCAGCTAAGCTGGAAAGAACGCAGGGTAAAAGAACTGGCGCTGATGGAAGATCTGGTACCGCAATTAAAAAAACTGGCCCAGGGCAGAGAGATAAGCGGACTGGCGGCGTATGAGTAGTCTTGAACCTTGATTTTTAAGGATTATTGGATTACTTGATTATGAAAGAACAAGAACTTACACACAAAATAATAGGAGCTGCAATGGAAGTCCACAAATATCTTGGTAATGGATTTCAAGAAGTTGTGTACCAAAGAGCATTAGCAATTGAAATGCAGATGCGGGATATCCATTTTATCCGAGAGCAGGAAATGCCTTTACAATACAAAGGCTACGATGTAGGCACGAGGCGGGTAGATTTTTTTGTAGAAGATAAAATAATGGTGGAAATCAAAGCGATCATCAACCTGGAAGATGTGCACTTAGCTCAGGCGATGAACTATGTGGAAGCGTACAATTTAGAAATCGGTTTGTTGATAAACTTCGGTTCAAAATCATTGCAGTTTAAAAGGGTTCACAACAACAAAGTCTTGAACCATAAAAATAAAAGTCTGAACCATGATTATAAAGGATTGAAGGATAATCATGATTTCCAAAGTCAAAAAGAATCAAGTAATCAGGAAAATCATAAAAATCAAGATTCCGACAAATGAGCGAGGAAAATAAATTAATACCCCAATTGCGTTTTCCTGAGTTTAGAAAAAAAACTTGGGAAGAAAAAAAACTTTTTGATGTATTACATGAACATGGACTCAAAAGTGATGGGACTGAAGAAGTATATTCGGTTTCTGTTCATAAAGGCGTAGTTAATCAAATTGAACATTTAGGTAGAAGTTTTGCAGCATCCAACACTAGTCACTACAAAAGAGTTTTACCTGGTGATGTAATTTATACAAAAAGTCCGACAGGAGAATTCCCTTATGGTATAATTAAACAAAACAAGGCTTCTAAACCAGTAATTGTATCTCCTTTGTATGGTGTATTCAAACCAGAGACTTTGTCATTAGGGGTAATTTTAGATGCATATTTCGAATACCCTCAACGAACCATAAATTATTTATCATCTATTGTACAAAAGGGGGCAAAGAATACGATAAACATTAGAAATGATGTTTTTTTATCCAAAACGCTCATTCTTCCAACTGATAAAAATGAACAACAAAAAATCGCTTCCTGTCTTTCATCTTTAGATGAAGTGATTGCCGCCCACAGCCAAAAACTGGAACTACTCAAAGAACACAAAAAAGGCCTGATGCAAAACCTTTTCCCGCAAGAAGGTGAAAAAGTGCCGAAGGTTCGGTTTAAGGAGTTTGAGAAAGATGGGGAATGGATAGAGAAAAGTTTGGGGGATTGTTTGTTGCAAAATCCTGAATATGGGATTAATGCACCATCAGTTCCATATTCAAATCAACTACCTACTTATTTAAGAATAACTGATATTTCAGAAGATGGTCATTTCCTATCAAACAACAAAGTATCGGTTGATAGAGACATTACAGAAAATAATTATTTATCCCATGGAGATATTGTATTAGCAAGAACTGGCGCAAGTGTTGGCAAGTCTTATAAATATAGAAATGAGGATGGCAGACTTGTTTTTGCAGGATTTCTTATTAGGGTGAAACCTGACAATTGTGAATTGAATTCAGATTTTTTATTCCAATTTCTTTCAACTAATCAATATTGGAAGTGGGTTAGTTTTATATCAGCCAGAAGTGGGCAACCTGGCATAAATGGGACTGAATATTCATCAATGCCAATTAATTTACCCCCAATAATTAAAGAACAACAAAAAATTGCTTCCTGTCTTTCTTCCTTAGACGAGATCATCACAGCCCAGGCGGAGAAAATAGAACAATTGAAATTGCACAAAAAAGGATTGATGCAGGGTTTGTTTCCCAAAACGATTATGAATTAAAAAAATACTAAATGAGCGACTTAACATCACACAATAACTACATTTTATATACTACCCCGGACGGGGCCGTAAAATTCAATGTACTAGTGCAAGGAGAAACCATTTGGCTCACTCAGGAACAAATAAGCCAGCTCTTCGACCGCGAAAGAAGTGTGATAACCAAACATATAGGAAATGTATTTAACGAAGGCGAACTGGACGAAAAAAGCAATGTGCAAATTTTGCACATTAGTGGTTCAGACAAACCCGTAAAGTTCTATAATCTGGATGTCATCATATCGGTGGGTTACAGGGTAAAGTCGCAAAGAGGCACGCAGTTTCGCATTTGGGCCACACAAACCCTCAAAGAATACATCATCAAAGGTTTTGTACTGGATGATAACCGTTTGAAGCAAGGCGAAGCCGTTTTTGGCAAAGATTACTTCAAAGAATTACTGGAGCGGGTACGCTCTATCCGTGCCAGCGAACGCCGGATTTACCAGCAAATCACTGATATTTTCGCAGAATGCAGTATAGATTATGACCCCAAATCAGAAATCACCCAAAATTTTTACGCGATGGTGCAGAATAAGTTTCATTTTGCCATTACCGGAAAAACGGCAGCGGAAATCATTTACAAAAGCGCCGACGCGTCCAAAGAAAATATGGGATTGACCTCGTGGAAAAACGCGCCCGATGGCAGAATATTAAAATCGGACACTACCATCGCCAAAAACTACCTGCAGGAAAAAGAGATAAAGCAACTGGAACGGACCATAACGGGGTATTTTGATTATATAGAAAACCTGATAGAGCGTGAAAACACCTTTACGATGGAAGGACTGGCCAACAGTGTTGATAAATTTTTAAATTTTAATGAATACAAAATTTTAGAAGGTAAAGGACAAATTGCCCATAGCAAAGCCATTTCAAAAGCAGGAACAGAATATGAGCAATTTAATAAGACTCAGAAGATACTATCTGATTTTGATAAATCAATCAGAAAACTCAAAAAATAATTCGTCGGGCTTTGAAGTCCGGCAAATAATAGGCAATGACACATAAAGAACAACAACAACTGGGTAAAACCCTTTGGGATATAGCGGACAAACTGCGTGGGGCGATGAACGCGGACGATTTCCGCGATTATATGCTTTCATTTTTGTTTTTGAGGTACTTGTGTAAGCCCCCCTTAAAATCGGACAGTATAAAGTTAGACAAATTTTGTAACTTAAAGTGTCATATGAAAAAGAGCAAATTCACAGAAACCCAGATTGTCAAAGCCCTTAAAGAGTATGAAGCAGGCA
>Ga0207415_1000185_pt1 | contig 55028 bp, 80 predicted proteins | sample Passage237A_FD_187369 | JGI IMG/M metagenome (GOLD analysis project Ga0207415, IMG submission 187369) | Cellulose adapted compost microbial communities from Newby Island Compost Facility, Milpitas, CA, USA - Passage2 37A (SPAdes) (version 3) ... | reverse complement strand
GACCAGGGGCGGGCTGAAAACTGGCCCAGTCTTTTGCCACTTGCCGGAGGACTTCGAACGGGAAGGGCGATTCATGGAGGTGAAGAAATGAATTACAAGGCAAGTGACGTTCAGGGCACCCATTTTGGATACGACCTTGAAACCAAGGACCCGAGCCTCAAGACCCACGGTCCGGGCTGGGCGTTCCCCAATGGGTGCGCCATTGAGAACGAGGAGGGCTATCCTGTCGGCTATGCCGTGGCATGGTTTGACGGGAATATCGAAGCGGTGACGAAGCAAGACCTACTGGACCCGAACATCGAGCAACACTTCAAGTCCGTTTACCTCGGCCTCCGCCACGAGGGGGGAGGTAATCTGCCGGAGGATGTCGTTCGTGCATTCATTCAGCCCTTGCTAAGTGACCCGAATCGGGTGGCCGTGGGCGCGAACATGGGGTATGACTACGGCTGGAGCCTTTTTGACGGCTTCACTTGGGACTGCGGTATTGACGACGTCCAGATTCAGGCCCCCCTGCTGGACGATGCTCGGCGCTCGTATTCTCTGAACAATCTTCTGAAGGACAAGCTCAACAGCCACAAAAATGAGGATGGCCTCAAGCGAGCTGCGGAAGAGTTTGGCATCAAAGATGTCAAGGCGCAGCTTTGGCGACTTCCGGCAGGGCTCGTCTCCGACTATGCCCGAGACGACGCTGCAAGAGCACTCAGGCTCTACTTCTTCCAAAAGTTCGAAATGATCGAACAGGACCTTGAAAGGGTCTGGGACGTGGAGCGTCGGTTGATCCCTGTCCTTTACCGAATGCGCAAGCGCGGTGTTCGGGTAGACGAGCAGCGTGTCGGTCAGCTTCGCGACTACTTCCTCGGCAAGGAGCAGGGGGCCGTTGACAAGCTGAAAGACCTCACGGGCCGCACCTTGGATCCGTGGACCAGTGGCCCGCTCATTCAGTCCCTTATGGACGAGGGCGTGCCCAAGGAAGACTTTCCCCTGACGCCCAAGAAGAAGGAGCTGTCCCTTGACAACGTGTTCCTCAAGAAGCTGGCCGCTATGGACAATCGTGCTGGACAAGTGGCTCAGGAGATTCTCACGCTTCGGCGTTACAATAAAGCCCGATCCACGTTTGTCGATGGGATGCTACTCGATCACATGGTCCAGGGTAGAATTCATTCGGAGCTCCGGGCCTTGCGCGGGGATGACGGAGGAACTGTTTCTGGGAGATTTTCCGGATCCAGTCCCTCCCTGCAAGTAGTTCCGGCAAGGGACCCGGAGCTTGGGCCGCTTGTCCGTTCGGCATTTATCCCGGAGGAGGGCGAAGAATGGCTGTCGGCGGACTACAGCAGCCAAGAGCCAAGGCTGTCTGTTCACTTTGGCGTGAAGGCCGGTATCCGAGGGGCAGATGTTCTGCAGCGCATGTGGGTTGAAGACCCACGGGCTGATGCCTACTTGCCAACGGCTGAGTTGTGCGGCATCGAGCGCAAAGACGCCAAGATCATCAAGCTTGGCATCCTCTACGGCATGGGCGGGGGCAAAATGTGCCACGACCTTGGCCTGCCATATGAGACTAAGTTCTGGAAGGGTAAGGAAATCATGGTGGCGGGCGAAGAGGGTGAAGAGCTCTTCCGCAAATACCATGAAGGCTCGCCCATGGACAAGGCCCTCTCGGAAATGGCTCAGCGAGTTGCCAAGCAACGGGGTAGCGTAAGGACTCTTCTTGGCAGACGGGCCTATTTCCCTCGACAGGCGAACGGCCAAATCTGGTTTACGCACAAGGCCCTGAATAGGATTATCCAGGGCAGCGCGGCGGATATGACCAAGATGGCCATGCTCGAAGTGGATGCGGCGGGGTATACTCCACTCGTATCAGTTCACGACGAACTGGGATTCTCCATTCCCAGAGGCGACAAAGGAGTGGTGGAAATGCTAACCGGACTCATGTCCAACGCCATCCCGCTGGAGGTTCCGGTGGTATGTGACGCGGAAATCGGCCCTTCGTGGGGGGCCTCCATGCTGAACAACCCCGAAAAGGACCACTGGACCCGCGAACAACTGATCAATTGGGGGCGCTGATATGGGTGTTACGCAACGCGGAGAGTATCTGATCTTTGACCGGGCAACGCGCCCGGTCATCGACATGAGCAAAGAACTTCCAGGTAAGCGGCGCTGGAAAGACGGGTTGCTATATGTCCAGGGGACCGGAAACAACCTTGAAGTTATCCTTCGGAAGTTCCCCCAGATTGCCGAAATGCACCTGCCCCTGATCGACCTATACCTGGATGCTGGAAAGCAGGCCGAACAGGTCAGGGGGGCCAAGAAGTCCGACATCCCCCCTGGAGCTTGGCAGGACTATCCATTCCGGACCCAGCCTATGGAGGCGCAGATCAAAGCCTTTTCCCTTAGCCGAGAAAAGGAATACTTTGCCTATTTCATGGAAATGGGCATGGGGAAGACGAAGGTCAATATTGATATCGGGGGAGACCTTTGGCTCAAGGGCTGGATTGACATCATGGTCGTCCTCGCCCCCAACGGTGTCCACCGACAGTGGGTCGAGAGCGAGATTCCTCGCCACATGTCCGAGAACGTTCCATACCGGGCATTCGCACATTCCAGCAAGTGGCGGGCCAAGGACAAGAAAGCCTATTCGGAGGTCATGGCGTATGGAGACGGACTGCGAGTCATCACAATTGCCAGCGAGTCAATCTCGGCCGGTTCGGCCGCTGACCTACTGGTGGAGCTTGTTCAGGTCTTTGGAAAGAGGATGTTGCTCGTTGTCGATGAATCTCACCAATGGTCCAATGCTTCCGCCAAGAGGGTCAAGCTTCTGCTCAAGCTCGTTGACAGTATTGCGTTTAAGAGAATCAACACTGGCTCTCCCATTACCGATGGAATTGAAAAACTCTACGCTCAGTTCGCTATTCTGAATTCGGCAGTCCTTGGGCACAAGTCCCAGACCAGCTTCAACAGAGAGTTCTGCCAATTGGAGCCGATCTATGGCGCTCCTCGGGGGGCCATGCGGGTTGTGGGCTACAGGAATCTTAAGAAGCTGCAAGAGCGCGTGGAGGGTTGCACGTTCCGAGCGACCAAGGAAGAATACCTAGACTTGCCGGAAAAGGTATACCAGACAGTCCAGGTGCCATTCCATCCGGAGCAGAAAAAGGTTTACATGGACCTGAAGCGCTCGGCAGCGGCTGAAGTCAACGGGCAAGAGATCACAGCCCCCCTCGCAATCTCCGCGTTGTCCAAGCTCCGGCAGGTGACAGGTGGGAGCATTCTCGACAACGACGGCAACGAGCACGAAATCCCCTGCCACAAGATCGATGTTCTGCTAGGGCTGTGCGAGTCCATTCCTCGCGGTGGCATTATCTGGGTGACATACGTCTCGGAGGCCAAACGTGTGACCGCCGCCATGAAGAAGGCGGGCTATAACGTCGGCACCTATATCGGGGCAACAAGCGCCGAAGAAAGGACTCGGATCACTATTCCTGGAGCGGTTGACTGGCTCGTGGCAAACTGGTCGGCGTCCACTGGCCTCAACCTCCAGCATTGGGACTACAACATCTACTATTCCAACACGTTCAACGCTGCGGAAAGATGGCAGTCGGAGGACCGGACGCACCGAGTGGGCCAAAACAGATCTGTGACATACATTGATCTGGTGGTCCCAGGGACGGTAGACGAGGCCGTGGTTCAAGCCCTTCAACGGAAACGGGAAATTGCAGATACTATCTGGATTCCGGAGGAGCTTCTGCAAGACACCCTTAACTTCGATGATGAATAATAGTGCTTGCAAATGAAAAAGGGCCATGCCATATTGCAGGCATGGCCCTAGGGCAATGGAGGTTATAATGCGCGTTCTGGAGACTGTTTTCAACCTCATGTGGATGGCTCTCGTGGCTCTGATCAGCGTGGCGTTTGTTTCGCTGTTCTTGCACGGGTTTGCGTCCACTGGCCCGTATTGCCCCGGCAAAGATCCGTCGTGGCTTGGTTCCTGCCAATCGGCTCCCGACCCGTAGGCGTTTATCTGTCCCTGCTCCGTCTACGGATACTAGCCCCGGCCCATGGCCGGGGTCTTTTTATTTGCCGGAATCGATAGCGTTCCAGGTGTCCTCGTCCAGTTCCCCCGTCGGCACAAGTCCGTGGAACTTTTGATAGTGCCGAAGGGCACGTTCCAACCAGACGCCGAATACCCCGTCCACCTTGCCAGCCGCAAAGCCCTTGGCCCCTAGGTATGCCTGCGCCACCGCCACAGCAGGGCCGGCAGCGCCGGGTTTAAGGTGCCCGCGTAGGGGTATATCGGGGCTGGCAGTTGCCGCCGTGGGGCCGGCTGGCGGGGCGCTTTTGGTGTCCTTGATTTTGGCCATTTCTCAACCTCTATGGTAATGGAGCCGGGGCGGGCAGGGGGTCCTGAGCAACCGGATACGGTTCAATTATAACAGAGCCGCCTAGACCGGTCATTTCGTAGTCTTGAACGATAGTCCAAGCCGTGTCCACCAGTCCGATGAGCTCCTGATTCCAGGATATGTCATCTTCTGGTCGATCACCAGTAAGGAACATTCGGACCATCTGCCCTAGGGCATTGTTCATCTGGTTCGGGGCTGTATACGCCGTGGTCTTTAGATGGAGCCCGTCAACATAAATGCTGCTCGGTTGGAATTGCTCAATCATGGCCCGAACCATCACAGGGACTGGGATGGCGTAAACCGGGATTGTGATTTCCGGCCTCGCACGTAGCCAGTTAATCCAATACTGAACCTTGGCAAGTGCGTCATCGTCAATGTTCACGCCCTCGGGGCTATGGGGAATGTAGATTCCGAATAGCTTGCACCCCTTAGACTGAGCAGTGAGGGCATACCAATAGAGATACTGAAGAGTCTCTATCCCCTGCGCGCTGGCCGGATCCGCTAGTCCGGTTTCAAGGTCGCCAATTTCCGTAACAATCAGCGCCCCATTGTATTCGCCGGTTCTGTCTTGTCCGATGGCCTCCCAACGCTGCCGGAGGCTAGAGAATTCAAGGTAGTGGATGAAGATATTCCCAGACCAATACGTCCCCAGATTACCGAAGTCTCCGGGCGCAATGGCCTGATATGGAAAGCTGTGAGCGGAAAAGGCCAAGCTGTCCTCTTCCAACAGCAACACGCGCCCGGCCGGAGGTGAGGGGGGATTGCCCCCCTGCGCGTTGTCCCAAGGCCAGCCGTTCCAGATTGGGTCTCGCCCGAAGATCATCACAAGCCTCCCACCACTTTCACTTCGGACTTCCCGTTTCGGCATCGGACCCTGATCTGGGTAGCCGTGTCGATACGGACTGCCTTGCGGGGGTCAATTTCGATGGAGTCATCGTCATCGGGGCTACTTTCCGCACATACCATGACGATACTGAAGCCAGTGTTTTGAACCACGTCCCCCGATACCACCGCAATGGCAGCCGACCACTCCGAAGTGACTTCATGTTTGGGCATCCTGATTGCTCCTCTATTTGCGCACGGGCGCACCAGCCTTGCCGAGCGCCTCGGCCAAGGCATCACTTGCCTGTTGGGTATTCCAAACGGCCTTGGTCTTGCCGCGCAGCCGCTCAATGAGGGCCCAGAGCTGGGCAATGGCAAAGATTGCGCCCCAGATAGCCTCCCCCCAGAGCTCGGCCCAGACGTCAGCCCCGCCGGGCAGGGGGACGCCGAACACGGCCAAGAGGGCGGCGGCTGTGGCAACCACCTGGAGCACGAAGCTGCGATTTAAGAAGGCGACCGTCCAATGCTTGCCGCCGTCAGTCAGGCGGTTGGCTTCGGCCACTAGGAACCTGATTTGCCGAATAGTGTTCAACATTTACTTCTCCTGTCTGATGCTAAGGATGAATCGGGTAAGATACTCTTGCGATTCAAGGGATAACGCTGTCAGCAGGGCCCTCATCAGCTCCGAGTCCCCCACCGGGAGGGGAGTTTCTTCGACAAATCTGACCGGATCACTTGCCTTCAAGGCATTGAAGATTTCGGCGCGAGTCTTGGGGCCGGAAATACCGTCAACCGTCAGCCGATGCTCCAGCTGGAACCCCCTCACGTCGGTGGGCGAATATCCGAGTAGCGCCAGCCCGAACCGAGTGTAGTAACGAAGCCGATCTTCGTAGCCATTCAGCCCCCCGTTGATGCGGATGGTCAGTCCTTCAAAGTCCCCTCGGTCAGCCCAATCATTCAGGTTCCGGGAGTCCCAATACCAGATCGGGCTGAGCCCTTCCCATGGATCGGTGTTTATCAGGTCGGGGTTATTGACAAAGTCCGGGGCCAATGGATCGACACTCCGAGCCCATTGGCTGAATTGGGTGACGTTGTAGCGACCGGTGATTTGAATGGGACCACGGCCACGGAACCTATACCCGTCTCCAGGCTGGGTGTTCCCCAGATCCTTGCGGCCTTCGTATTTGAGCTGGGCGGCGGTCGGCCTCCAAACTTCCCGGTCGTATCGAAATCCCTGGGATTCGTGGGCCGTCTGGGCCAGGAATTGGAACAGACGATGGGGAAGATTCAGCCCCTTCTGAGTTCCGGCCTGACGTAGTCCCGCAAGGAGGGACTCAATATTGGGGCCGACCTTGGAGTCGGTCACGGAGGCGATTAGTTCTGCTGTCAGTAGCATGGTTGGTCCTTATCTGCTTCTAGCGCCACCACCAAAACAACCTCATGCTGTTTGGGTGCAGCCAAGCCTTCCACCACGGCCAATGGGGCCGCTCGTTCTCGGGTATCAGCATCTGCCTGCATTTAAGAACACAGAAGATGCCCGCAAACTTCATAGAGGAAAAGACGTTGTTCACGAGTCGACCTCTGGTGAGGTCAGACCAGAATTCTGCGGATTCCGGAAAGTAAATCCTCAGGAGGGGGAGAAGGACGTCCCAGTAAAGCCCCCGAAGGATGATGGCCCCGGACACGATGCCGAACCCCATGAGAAACCACCACGTCGCCGCGCCAACGGTTTTCCTGGAAGCTCGAAAGCCCCAGACAGCCGCCCCATACCCAAGGGCGTTCAGGAGCGCGAGGATTGCAGCTAGAATAGAGGCCATCGTGATACATCCTTCTGGAATTGCTTCACCAACACTTCAGCGGCTTGCACCTTCTTTCCGCATAGTCCAAGCTCCTTTTCAGCCAAGTCCATACGATGCCGATGAATTTTTTCGGCCTCCTGGGCTCTCCGAGTCCTTCCGCACAGCTGACGTATGAACCTGCTAATCATCGCATGGCCTCCAGTCTACGGATTGCCTCGGTGACGATGTTCGTATTGGCATTGATGGCCGCATGGTATTGATTCAGCATTTGCCGCTGAACATTGTCGCTTTCCCGAGTCATTTCAAGCATCTTGTCCTGAAGCTCGTTATTCCTTCGGTAAAGCATGACTATCACCACGGCAAGGGCAACGACGATCACGGCCAGGATCGTGTTGGAATCGCCAGACGATAGCTTCTCTATGGTGCTGTTCGGTTCCATTTGTCCGTTGCCCTGCGCTTGGTGATCTTAGTCCATGGAACCCCCCTCGGGCTCGGTGGGGGCCGGAGTCGGGGTGCTGAAGACGACACTCTCCGGGGTCACGGACTCCAGGATGCCGTCAGCAAACGCGGTAATCACGTTGTCATCCGCATCATAAAAGCGGTCCCCGGAACCATCATGCTCATAGCGGGCAGCGTCCACCGTTGCAGTGGCACGATCCGAGCGACGGACGATTACGTATTTGGTCATTTGTCAGTTCTCCTTCTTGGGTTGACAGTCATAGAATAGAAGAATTCAGGCGGTGGTCAAGGACGGCTTGCGCGCCGTTGCGGTCAGTCAGTCTGTATTGCATAGTTTGGGTTCCTTTGTTGGGTTGGTGATAACTAGCACGGTTTGATAAACATTACAATGCTAGGGTTGGTTAAGATGAAGTATAGTATGCAAACACGCCATAAAACACGCCCGGTCCTACTGTGGGCCATTCTACTTGCCATACGTTTGTGGAACCCTGTCTTACTAGTCGCCCATAAGTAATGGTGAACGGAGTTATACCGCTACAATTTACTATCAAACAACACAGCCAACGATTGTTAGGAATGGTTACAGTGTCTCCGACAGTTAATCTAAATACAGAATCCACCTTAAGCATTTTGACTGAATGATGATATAATCTGTTACCATTTTCATCAAAAGTAATCAATCCATAATCATTATTTTCAGGATTGATTACTTCACTGGAATCTAACATTCTAAACGGGATCGTTCCTAGATTGGATTTGCCATTGAAAAACACGTGAGAGGGTAATAAATAACTTCCCGGATTGCCGAAGTTTACCCCAGCATTATTTACCGGTTCTATGCGGTCTATAGAAGATGTGACCTGAAATGAAAAATACGGATGTTCTGATGTGTCCGGTCTATATCCGTTATTCAACCAAGATGAACTTGATATGGGGGACACGTTCTGCGTATTATTGGTTTGACACATTACCGGGGTGTTTTGATCTAAAATTACTTCCCCCTGCCCATTTCTAACTGCAAACCCGTAAGCCATAGTCAAGCCTTTAATGCCAGAACAATGAATGTCAATATAACGGTTTCGGAAGCCCATCCGTTAGTTTTAATATTCAGGGACGAAGGTTTCGGTTCAGAAGAAATATATACATTATCGTCTGTTCCAAAACCCGTTGAATTCGCCCCGCTAGGCATCTTTACGTAAAACCCCAAACAAACAGGCAATGTTGGCGCACCCGACCAATTCAACGGAATATTCCAACTGGCCGCACCAGTGCCAGAATTAACCTGAATTTTAGAAAGCCCGATTACTCGAATGGGCAAAAAATCATCAGTGCTAGCCATCCCATTCTGCGTTAGAATCTGAAGCCCATAAGCCATGTTACAGTTGCCCCATCCTTACCCGCAACGTCCCGGACGCGTCGTAAACGTCAATGCGGTTGTTCGTGATCACAAGTCTTTCCCCGCTGGTTCCGCTGCGAATAGTGGTTTGCCCGGTAGATGTCACGATGAAGTTGTTATTGATATTGAGCGATCCAGCCGTGATCGCACCCAAGTTTGCACTGATCGCGGCAAGGTTTGCAACTGAAATCTTACCTGCGGTCACAGCCCCGGTGGCAATCTTAGAGGCAATAATCGCACTCGCTGCAATGCTGTCGGCGGTCACAGCGTTGGCTGCGATCTTGTTCGCCGTGATCGCCCCATCAACGATTAGTTCACCGTTATTTTTCAGGCGAACAGTCGGCGCACCGACGATGACTTGCCCCGTCGTGCCGGAAGAACAGTAGAAATGAATTCTGGCACGCTTCGCGTCGCTTGGTGCGACGAAACTCCCCGAGAATTTTTGACGATTACCCGTGATCGCCCCAATGATGTTTGCGGTAAAGTCTAAACTTGCGCCAGCTCCATCAAGCCAGTTGATACGACTTCCTAGCACGCCATCAGCGCCTGCCTGATTTTGACGCGCTTCGATTGAGAAATAATATTCTTTACCCTGTTCAACCGAAAAATCTTTGGACCAAACCGAACCGCGTTGAGTTGCCGGGGCGATTGCCCAATTAATCCCCGAGAATAGAGGACCGGCGATTTCAAACTGCCATTCAGGTGCTTGCGACCTATCCCAAGACAGGGGGTCAACAAAATCAGAATCGGGCACAAGGTTTGCCCAATCAGCAACCAGCAAGTGACGAGCGGCAATCGAATTAGCCGCAATCTGATCGGCACCAATTGCCCCTGCCGCTACCTTTCCAGCCGTGATGGCATTGGCCGCAATTTTATTTGATGTGACTGAGTTGGCAGACAATTCATTGGCAGTCACCGCCCCCGTGGCAATCTTGGCCGTGGTGATGGCGTTTGCCAAAATCTTATCGGAGGTAATGGCGTCGGTGGCAATCTTAACCGCCGTAACAGCTCCAGCTAGGATTTTCCCGGCAGTGACCGCATTTGCGGCCAGTTTATCTGTTTCAATGGCTCCTGCGGCAATCTTGGGTGCAGTCACCGCCAGGGCATCCAGCTTGTCCGTAGTCACAGCGCCCGAGGCAATCTTACCAGCCTCAATGGCTCCGGCGGCAATATTTCCGGCTTGCACCGCTCCCGCTGCAATGTGGCCGGTCTGAATGGCTCCGGCCAAAATCTTTGCGGAAGTGACGGCATTCGCGGCAATGTTATCAGCCTCAACGGCATTGGCCGCCAGCTTTCCGGCCACAATCGCACCGGCTTCGATATTCACGGCCGTGACAGCGTCGGCGGCGATCTTGCCCGCAGTGATCGCGCCAACGGCAATTTTCCCCGCCGTGACGGCCAAAGCGGCTAGATTACTGGTCTCAACGGCTCCGGCGGCAATCTTTGAGGTTTCGATGGACCCGGCAAGAATCTTCTCAGCCGTGACAGCATTAACCGCAATCTTCTCTGCGGTCACTGCCAGTGCATCGAGCTTCGCAGTGATCACGGCCCCAGCGGCAATTTTCCCGGCATCAACCGCTCCGGCGGCAAGCTTAACGGTTGTCACGGCATTGGCGGCAATTTTGTCGGCTTCGACAGCGTTAGCCGCCAGCTTATCAGTCGTCACCGCTCCGGAGACAATCTTGCCCGCCTGAACGCTATTCGCAGCCAGCTTGGCCGCAGTAATGGCGTTCGCCGCCACCTTGTCGGCCGTAACCGCAAGCGCATCCAATCTGTCAGTGGTCACAGCTCCAGTGGCAATCTTATCAGTGGTGACGGACCCGGCAGCTATGGTTCCGGCTTCCACCGCCCCCGCGGCAATATTCCCGGCTTGAACGGCACCCGCCGCAATCGTTCCGGCGGTCACGGCACCCGCCGCAATTTTACCGGCCTCTACCGCACCCGCCGCAATCTTGGCGGCAGTGATAGCGCCGTCAACGATCAGTTCACCGTTGTTTTTTAGACGAACAACCGGGGTTCCAAAATAACCCTGCGCCCCTTCCATTCCGACCGCCTGGAGATGGATTCTTGCCGCAACAGCATCGTCCGGGGGGGTAAAAGATGCCGTTTGTAAAGTTACGGATGTTGTATCGTTGAAACCGACAAGAGGCCCGGCAAGATTCGATCCGTCGCGTAAATTATAGAAAATTTGCGCACGTGCTCTGGCAGGGGTATTAACTGGCCTACCGCGCCAAGAAACGAAATATTCGCGCCCCGCTTCAACGCCGAAGAAATTCCCGACTGCCTGCCCCCAACTACCGGTCGCGGTAATGGTCAGGAGATTTCTCCCCCCTGGATAGTTGGCATTCGCCGCCCCAACGTTCAGGGTCGAGTTCGCCGCCGTCCAATATCCGGGACGTTCGGTAAAGTCCGGGTCAGTGATAAGATTGGTAAAATCACCAACAGCGATCTTACTGGCAAGGACGGCACCCGCAGCGATTTCAGCAGCGCCGACTGCTTGAGCCGCGATTTTGCCCGCAATCACAGCCCCCGCCGCAATATTGCCCGCCTCTACCGCCCCAGCGGCAAGCTTGGCCGTGGTGACGGCTCCCGCCGCAATATTGCCCGCCTCTACCGCTCCAGCGGCAAGCTTGGCCGTGGTGATGGCATTGGCCGCGATCTTATCCGCTTCGACCGCGTTTGCCGCCAGTTTTCCGGTTGTGACCGCACCAGCCGCAATCTTGTCAGCTTCGACCGCCCCGGCAGCAAGCTTTGCGGTTTCGACCGCACCAGCGGAAATTTTAATTGCGGTGATCGCGTTGGAAGCGATCTTGTCGGCAATAACGGCCCCCGCCGCAAGCTTTGCGGTTTCGACCGCACCCGCAGCGATTTTTACAGCCGTCACAGCGTTGGCAGCAATCTTGTCGGCACTAACCGCACCGGCATCAATTTTATTGGCCGTGACCGCATTTGCGGCTAGTTTGGGGGTGCTTACAGCACCGTCGCTGATTTGCGTTCCAACAATCTGCCCGAGTAATTTACCCGAATCAATGCCTGCAATCTGGTCATCAGTTAATTGCCCGGCAATTTTTGCCGCATCGACTTCCGCAATTTGTTCGTTAGTCAACTGCCCGGTAACTTTGGACGCTTCAAGACCGACAATTTTAGCGTTCGTTACAGCACCGTCCGCAATTTTAATTTCGGTAATTGCCCCTGTCGCAATTTTCACAGCAGTAGCGGCACCGTCCGCAAGCTTTGCGGTTACGACTGCGCCCGCAGCGATTTTCGCAGTCGTAACTGCGTTGTTCGCAAGTTTGAGCGCCGTGATGGCAGAATCGACAATCTTCCCCCCGGATACGGCGAGGTCAGCGATCTTACCTTCCGTGATAGCTCCCGCAGCAATCTTAGCTTCAGTTGCGGCACCGTCCGCGAGTTTGGCGCTATTGATCGCATCGTCAACGATCTTACCCCGGCTGACAGCTCCGGTGGCAATCTTCACTTCCGTGATCGCCCCAGCGGCAACCTTTGCAGCGGTAATCGCCGCGTCGTCAATCTTCACTTCCGTGATCGCCCCGGCGGCAACCTTCGCAGCGGTAATCGCCGCGTCGTCAATCTTGACGGTCGTAATCGCACCAGCCGCAATCTTCGCAGCCGTCGCAGCCCCGTCTGCCAGTTTGGCAGTCTCAATGGCCGCATTGGCAATCTTTGAAGTGGAAACGGCCAAATCGGCCAGCTTCGTCCCGGTAACGGCACCGGAAGCAATTTTCACTTCCGTAATTGCTCCGGCAGCAATCTTGGCTTCCGTCGCGGCAGCGTCCGCAAGTTTTGCAGACTCGATAGCGCCATTCACAATCTTAGCGGTTTCAATCGCGTTATCCGCAATTGTCGCAGCCGTGTTGATGTGAATCAATTCCGGCAAACTTACTTCTGTCGTGCCGTCATTTGCTGCGCCGGTATTGCTGAATCGAACCGCAGCGGCGGCAAATCGCGCGTTGGCAGGTGCAGCAGATTCGCCGGAAATGATGGTCGGAGTTGTTCCGGCGACAATTACCCATCCGCCCCAAGAAACCGACAAATATGTGCCGTTCGCATCATACCAGAAAAATCCGGCAGAAACGCGAGATTCGCTTGCCGTCACATTGGTAACTGTAAAGGATGAACGATAGCGCAACCCAGAAGCGATAGGAACGCCGCCGACACGGTTTCGCAGGTTCGTTATGCCTGTGATCGCAGGAAGATTAACCGTCCATTTTCCGGGTGAAAACGTCCAAGCTTCAACGCTGACTTGCTGAAACCATTCCGATTGAATCATCATTTTCGGATCGGTTACAAGATTGTGACCGGGAATGACCGCAAGTTTTTCGGGGGTAATTGCTGATGCGGCAATTTGATCAGCAATCAACTGGCCGTCGATGTCGATGGCCGGAACTGCCGAAGTGTAGGCGGCTCCGTTCCAACGGTAAAGCTTTCCGTTCCACAGCAGGACCTCCGACTCCTGCTTGGCGACAGGGAGACTAGGTCCGGTCCAAATAACCGGAGGTTGAATGGACTGAGCCAATTCCGTCATGGTAATGGAATCGGGGGGAATTCCAGCGTAAATGGAAGTAGTCCACTCCTCCGCATCAGCATCCCAGCGGTAAAGAGTTCCAGGGGGGACCAACAGGAAAAGCTGGTTCGGTCGGCTACCAGACGGAGGCAGGTCCGGTCCAGAAGGAATACCGGCCTCAGCGGCGATTTCCTCCATATCGTCCCAAATCTGTTCCGACAAGTCATTCTCGGTAATGACCATGGAACCAGTGGTCACGCCCAGCCATGAAGTGGAAACAGTAGGTCGGTCGGCAACATACCGGGCCTGGACCTCATAGGACGTGCTGGGCATGACGCCCTCAACGTTCGTATACCCCTGACGGATAAGAACCACTGTCTTATCGGTAGTGAGTTCGGTCTCCCCCAGCTTACGGACAGAAATCTTCAGTGCTCGTGCATCGTCAGCTCCTTCAGGATCCCAGGAGCAGCGAATCACGGGTCGGCGGCCACCGGCAGAGTCCTCAATGGAATGGGCCATAACCGAGAATCCGGGAACTCCCTGAGCGTTGGGGAGGATCCACCCCCCTGGAGCCACGGGGTCCGGCACTTCCATTCCGGAATTCCAGTTGTAGTCAGTCGGGTCAACTTCCCGCAGGCTGAGGCCGACCTGAAGGCGCTGAAGATCCTCTTCCGTTGCCGTAATCTCGAAGAGCTTGTCTACGTAACCGTTACGGGCGGAGGTCCATGCGACAACGTCCAGCGGCTCCAGCGGAAGCCCGTAGGGACCAAAAGTTCCCGTATGAGCGCGCCAACGGCGATCGTCCTTCAGCAGAGCCCACATGACCCTCTGAACCTGAAACTTATAGGAAACCGCATTCAGGTTGATGTCATGGGGGAAAATCTCGTCCCCGTCTTCCGCTACATAAGTCGGGTCAGAAATAGACGGAGCATCGTGAGCCGACCAAAGCTCTTCAGGACTCGGATAATTGGCATTGATCGTATTACGAGAATCCCGGATACTGGGGAACGGATCCAACTCCTGTGGCTTGGTGATAAGGAAGTCTTTGTCGGTAATGAACATTACCGGCAAATCGGGCTCTCCAACCCGGATCTTCCAAACTCCGCCAATCTCCGCTAGCGAACCGCAACACGCGTCCAACAGCATGTCCACGATCTCACCCGGTTCGTCTTCCGCGACCTTGACCTCACACCCCGCGCGATACCGAGGTTCGTCCCCCTCGGTAGTGGTGACGGTCTCATCGCACTTATTCATTGCCGCAACCCAATTGATCAGCGGCAAATCTTCAAGGTCCGCCAGAACGCCATACGTCCTGCCGTCGAGTAGGTCGATCCCGAGCATGATGTTATAGATCATCACAACCGGGTTTTCCGTGAATTCATAGGTGTTCGGCTGACCCCAACGCTGAGGGCCAGAGCCCCCCCTGGAGCTGTCCTTGCGGGGATCATACAGCAGGGCACCCAGGATGACGTATTTCAGCTCCGGTTCGCTCCTCAGATATTCGCTATGATACCGGAACGTCGGAACCATATACGCGATCCCGGTCCCAACCATGCTGGAAGACCATGGGCGATACTGATATCCGGAAAACTTGTTCACAAGCATGGCATCCGCAGCGGTCTGCTTGCCATCGTGCCAACGCAGCCAACCGAGGGTTCCGTCCGAAGAGCTGAATTTCCCCTGGAACGGCAACCCGTAGTCCGGGTCGGCAACAGTTCCGATAGGAACATACTCACCGTTGATAATTACGGAATGAACACCGTAAATCGGCAGGCTGGAAACAGCCACGACATACGTCAGGTATACGTTGGGGGTCTTCCCGATATTTCCCTGGGACATCGGGGGTGCCAGTTCAACGCCCGCCGTGGCATATTTCCCCAGAATAATGGACCTAGAGTTCACGCCTCCGGTCAATTTGCGCTCGGTCGAAATTCCAGGATCCGAGGCCTTCTTCCTCGACATCCGGCGCATCAACAAGCTGACAGCGGTGGAAAGAGCAAACTTCAGGATTGCAGCGCCAATGGTCTTGGCGGCAATCACCGTTTTGAACGCCCCTACGATAGCGCCGATCGCGGGTCCGAGAGGACCGGCGCTCGCGGGCTCTGCCCATACGGCAAACCACGCGACAGCAAAGAGGAATGTTAGAAGTATTCTCATACCCGATAGCTCCGCTTCGCCATCTCGAGGGGGCAAGTAACGATTCCGGTATCCCCGACAAGATACACCTTGTCACCCTGGCAGATGCCGATCAATAGTTCTCCGTCATCCTTCACAATGACAATGTCGCCGCGCATGGTGTGAAGTATTGAGGGGTTCTGCTCAAAATTGCGAACTATGAAGTCCAGGGGGGAGGCGTATCCGTGCTGATGGCAAATCTCCAGGGCTTCTTCGTAACTGGAATACTTTCCGATGATCTGGTCGACAAAGCCATCCCCTGTCATGGCTTTGACTGCTCCACCCATGAAAATGAAGCAATCAAATTTACCCCACTCAAAGGGGGTCATCCAAACAGATTTCATGTAGTCAAATAGATGGGGAACCCACCCGTCAACCTTTTTCATGGATTACTTCCTCGGCCCAAACGTCTTTGTCAAGATACTCTCGGTTTGAGTGTTGATATTCGGGGGATTCGATGTAACGGTATGGGAGCCCCACGCCACCTGAATCAGCCCCGTGACGCCGATATACTGAAGCATATTGTCCGCCGAATTACGAAGCTTCTGATTATCATTGGAGAACTTACTCGGCACTCTACGGCTCAGGTTTCTTGACACGCTGAACATGTCAACCGTGCAAGAGCTGGTTCCTCCTTTTTCAGCCGTCGTAATAGGGGCCTTGTCCACATACCCCTTGAACCTACGAACGGCGGGTGTGAGAGGCAGCCCCGACTCCGTGCTGAACAGCATTGACCAAATAGTAACAGGAGCTCTTTTCACGTTATAGAGTCGAATGAGGTTGGTCACTTCCGGGGTCAGGTGTGCCAAAGTAACGGACATCCTGCGGATAGTAGTGCCCATTTCATTCTTAAGCCGACCAATTGTCATGATCGCCCCGGCCCCATAGAATGTATCCAGTTGGCCTCCAATGGAGAATTGCTGGGCATCAGCTCCTGTCCACAAGCACAGAGTTTCGTCTGCCCCTGTTCCCCTGTTCTTTGCCGTGAATCGGAAAAAGACCCGAGGTCGAATCCCCCCTCGCTTGTCTATTTCCGTGAGCCATTCTGGTCCTAGATTGCGCATGGGTTAATACCGTAGGGTTTGACGAACTCGGAAAGTGACTCCGGTCGTAAATTTTCCACTGGATTTACCCGGATTTACACTCCCCGGGAGGACAAGGGCCTTGAATCTGGGATACAGCAACTGAACCTCAGCGCCGATGGTGTATCCATCACGAATGTTGGGCACGACTTCAAATGCGGGGGTCAGTCCTGAGGCAAAGGTTGTCGCGGTGTCTGTTACAATCTGGTGAAAGGCATACCGGATGGGATTACTGCCATATTGGAACGACAGGAAGTCTCCGGCCTTGAGAACAAAGCCCGGCGGCATATCGTTCAGCCGGATATCCCGCATATTGGGATTCACCGTATTCAGGGTGGGAGTGGCAGAGGCCAGAATCGTTCCATCCGGATCATTGGCCGGAAAGTAATTCGGTAGCGGAAACACCAGCAGCGGTCTACCGGCTTGACGAAGAACATGGAGCTTGGCTTTCTGGGCCTCCACGTCCCGGTAGTATCCCTGAGCCAGAGTAATGTCCATTTCCCACAGCCGTTCCCCGAGATCGGTGGTGATCAGTGATCCCCAGCCATCCTCCTCGACTTCCATGGACTCCGAAAGATCAGGGGAGGCAGAAGTGACCGCCAGCTTATGGAAAAACTCATCAAGAGACACCGGAAACGAAATAGCCATCAGCGAACCCTATCATCTTCTAGAATGCCGAATACCCTCGAAGGAAGATACTCATCCATCTCAGACATGGCACTTCGAGTCACAGTAACGCTTTCCTCTTCAGCGATGGCCCGAACTCGGGGGACAAACATTTCGCCTTCTTCGGCGGTTACAATGAGCTGAATCTTCTGCCCAGAGTTTCCGCCCCCGGCGGTCTTTACCCCGAGTCGGCCATCCGGGCCACGAGAAAGGGGCATAATGGCTTCCGGGCCAGCCTCGCCCATTATCCCCGCTCCCTTGGCAAACGCAAACAGAGTGGGTTTACTTACGATCTGGTTGGAATAGGCGGAAAGGCTGGGGGAGGTATACACGTTCCCTTTGGCGCTGGCCTCCACTCCGCTGAAGCTGTCCAAAATTCCCCCCAGAATGCCGCTCCCACCACCGAAAAGTTTTGCAAACGGACCCTCCCCGAACAGGGTCGCTTGCCAGAGGGCCTTTTCGATAGCTTTTCCCAGGGAATAGAACGAGTCCGTAAGGCTCTCGGCGCCGGTAATGGAGTCAATGATGCCGTCTTTCAGGCTCTGGGTCCACTCCTTCGTTGCCTTCGTGAGGGGGTCATACTCTTCCTGAACCGTGCGAAGGGCTCGATGGTAGACGGACAGAGCCTCCACGGAGCCTTTCTCGCCGAAATATCCTTCTTGGTAGAGCTTATTCAGCTCCGCCTGCTCCTCAGCCAAACGCTCAGTATCCGTCATAATACGGTCCATCCAGCGCTCAGCTTCCCGAGCCATTTCCTTTCGGTTACGCTCGGCTTCCTTTTCCTCGTCGGACTTCTTGGGTTTGCGGCCTCCGCCGCCTTTCTTCCGCCCACTCCTACGGGCAGCACGTTCCTGCTCATCCAGAATGGCTTGCCACGCTTCTTCGGCGGAAGCTCGTTCTGATGCAGTCCCAAAGAGTCCTTCGCTTCCGGTCGAAATCCCCCCTGCGTCAGGGAGGCCAAACTGACCAAGATTCAGGTCAGGAAGCTGAGAACCTCCGCCGCTTAGGATCTGCTCGATGGCTGTGTTGGAATACCCATTGGCCTTCATCAGGGCTCTCTGGGCCGACATACCGTCGCCGCCAACGCCGCCGATCGCACCCACGCCAAGCCCGGCCATCTGGTTCCGGGTGGCGATCAGCCCTCCGAGCTCCTTGGCTGCACGAGCCGCAGCACTCGCCGCCCCTTCAAGGGCTCCGGATAGAGCCATCGCGGCCTGAACCCAATTTTCCGTTGCCTCTAGTCCAGCCTCGGATGCCGTTCCGATGAGCTTGGCCGATTCAGCAGACTCCTGTCCCTGAACGGCCAAGTCCATCATGGCTCCGCTCATCTCACCGATGAGGCCAAGGGAGTCGCGGAAAGCGTTTGCCTTCTTTTCTTCCTCTGCCCGAAACTTGTTGGAAAGCTCCAAATTGATATTGGCCTTGGCGATGAGGTCTTCATACATGTCGTTCAGACGACGATCATTGGCAATCTGATCCCAGTCCTTTGCCAAGTCCGTGCTGAGTTCGCCAAGCTTCAGGGCTTCAATCACTGTTCCACGAATGGAAGCAGGCATCTTTTCGATGGAGCCGAACGCGTTCATCATGGATTCTGCATACTGCCGAGAAGCTTCGATGGTCTCCTCTAGGTTGGCAGCATTGGAGAGCCTATACATGGACTCTACAACGGCATTGGTTTGGATATCTGTCAGTTTCAATTCTTCGCGAACGCTGAGCCAGGTCGACTCAATCTGCTTCATGACAGCCCCGTCGTCAAAGACAAGTTTGTCCAACGACAGACCACCAAATTGCTCGGTAAATTTTGTGATTCTGGCTTCCAGCTGATCAAGAACATCCGCTCGGGCAAATTCAGCCATCAACCGGCTAAAGTCGCCCCTGACCTCCCCGAACCGGCCGAATTCAGTGACCAACTCCCCGGAGGTCTTGATGGCATTTTCTGCCAGCTCAGAATACTTGGACACAGCTTCCCCGAGCTTGTCCAGCCCCTTGGCGGATTCTTCTGCGGACTCACCGGTCTTCATCAGCATGGGAATCAGCACCGCGCCCATGGCAACCGCCGTCCCGGCCAGAGAGCCAAACATCGCCAGTCGGCCCGAGAATCCCAGCGCCCCAAGCGCCTGAGGAGCTTGCTGGGCAAACGCCCTCATGATGTCAGTTCCGCTGGCAATTTGGACAAAGAAGTCCTGAAACTGATACGAAAGGTTGGTGAGGGCAAACGAGTTTCTGTTCATCTGGCTTTGCATGGAATTTGCAGCCGCCGAGGTCTCCGCCATTCGAGCTCGGGCTAGTTGAACTCTCTTTGCATATTCACCCCAGGAAATGTTACCCGCCCGAACATTTCGTTCCAAGTCAGCGATGGCTCGGGAAAATGCCCGAGTCCCGCTTTCAGTTTGCTGAGTCATTCTGAGGGTAGATGCAAGCAGGCCGGTCGTCCGTTGAGTAGTGTTATTAAACTGCTCTTCAGCCTTACCGGCCATTGTCGTGGAGCGCTGAACCTCTGCCATCCCCACGGAAAACATGCGGGCGCTATTCTGGGCCTTCAACGCAGCATCGGACATGACGTGCATGTTCCGAGAAGCTTCCAGAAGACCACTGGAATCGGCCACAAGTCCAAGGGAGGCAATAGAATCAGTCATGATGGGCTCCACGACCCGCCGACTTGAGCATGTCCCGAGTAAAAGTTTCGGAGCTAGAGGCAGACTCTTCCTTCCTGATATTCTTCAAAAAGGCGGAATCCATCTTACGCATCACGGACTTGAACAGGATTAGTTCATCGGCGCTTAGATTAAGGAATTCACCGTATGCCTGAATTGAGGCCCACGGTATGGGTCCGACATATCCGTTGGAAACATTGCGATCCGTTCCCAACTCCCAGAACGCGTCTAGCCAAGACTCGAACCCCCCTGGAATAGCGGGGGGGTTCAGTTCCTCTGGTATGGATTTGTCGTGTTGCTGATGATACCGAATAATCGCCTCTAGGTCGGCACTTGATACACTCATGTGCCAATCAAGGGCTTTTATCAGTTTCCCGCAATCTCCTCAGTCTTCTTGATCCGAAGCCTGTCAACAGAATGCGCCGCCCAAACCACCGCGTCTCCGAACTCTTCGTATTCCGGATTGGTCAACCACTCCTTCGCAAGAGCGGGGGAGTATTTTACCGGATTACCGTCGTCGGTGAGGCCATCCCAGTCCAGCAGGACCTTTTCAAACAGTGTCTCTGCCAAAATCTCCATGGATTTGTCGCCACGAAGAGTTCCATCCGGATGTCGGTCCTCTGCTGACGCCGATCGTTCCAGCTTGGATCGGAACTCCCTGACCTCAGGAGCAGTCATGCCCCTAACCTTCAGCCGAAGTTCGCCAGCACCGGGGATGTTACTGACCCACTCACCCTCGGTGATAGCCTTCACGTTTCGACGAATCTTACTGATATCCATTGTAGACTTCCCGTGGTCCTTGGTCCAGTGGCCGGGTGATTGGACCAAATCACCCGGCCTGCCCTAGCGCCAGCTAGAACCTCTTAAACTTCCACGATGTTGCTGTCCACGGCAATGCTCCAACTCCGAAGCTGAACCGCGTTCGCCGCACCGCCCTGACGAGCACCCGGCAAGGCGAGGCCGAAGAACATGTCCGTCATGCCCGTCGGAGTGGCTTCTGCCATAAAGGTCCCCGTGCCTGCTGTCGTGGTGTTCACGGCAGTCCCGCCCGGAGTGGTCGAAACGGTGAATTCGTTCGAAGTGAGAAGCTGATCGCGAACATAATAGGTGGTGTTCGCGGTCAACGGCGCCGGAAGAGTTCCCGTGGTGCTGAATCTGATCGCCGTCCCCGCCACAAGCCCGTGGTTGGCCCAAGTGATAACTGCCGGAGATGCTTGGGTGATCTGAACGACAGACAGAAGCGGGCAGCTCGCACCCCATTCAATCTTGAATTGATAGGGTCGGCAGTTTTCGATAGCGGCGCGGAATTTGATCTGCCCTGGATCATTGCCATCGGGGACAAACTGGTTCTCCATGGTGCCACCATCCAGCAGCCCCTTCAGCTTGCGCATACGACGCTCATTGATCAGGGACTGGGAAATTACTTCCTGGGTATCGCCCAAGGCCCCCGCATTCGCCCAGCCGCCAATCTCGTCCCAGGAAGCCCCGGTAAAATCGGCCGCAGTTACGAGTCCTTTGGCATTGACAACATTGCCAATGAAGATTTTCGATCCCGCTACGGGGAAAAGTTGAGCCATCTGGTTTCTCCTCTAGGCGAAACATTGCCATGCGATGTTCACAGGGACATTCCAGTATCCCCTGTCTTCGTATCCCCCCATGACGTGGGGTTCGGATGGGACACAGACACAAATGTCCATGTAGCAGAAAGGCGTATCCACCGGGAAGTGTTCCGCAAGAGATGCCGCCAAATTCAGCGAGTATTCCCCTGCGCTGGACAACACGTCACAGACAACAAGGGCAAGAAGACCCTCTCGCCGATGTGGGCCACTCTTCAGAAGTATACGATTCGGCCGATTAAGCGTAAAGTCCGCCCTAATGAACAGTCCCTCGGGGGTGAAGGCTTCCCCCGGATATGCGAATGGGACCTGAACATCCCAGGAAAAAGACCTTAGCCTTGACTTAAGGGCCAGCCATATTTTTGTCTCGACCTTGGGTGTTGCCATAACCGCCCCGCTAACCCGCGCAACCCGCCAATTTGGGCTAGGCTACAGGCCCAAGCCTGCGCCCGCCGCTACCCATATACCCGGCACTAGCCCTAGCCGCCAGCGCCGCCACCACGGGCCATAGCGGCCCCTTGGAGCTTGGCAGCCTGCTCGGCCACAATTTGCGGCCACCGCAAAGCGGCAGAGCCCACAAAATGCTTCCCCGACACGTTGTAATGTCTTCCCATGGAATCTACGCCCACGAATCCATACTCCTGCCGATGGGCGTAGGCAGCTTGAAACCCGGCAAAGATCTTGTCCCCTAACTGCGCAGAGGCTATCACCAAACCGTAGTCCTGACTGGACTCAAAACGAACATCCCCGGAAGCTCTGGGGGGCATCGCGGCTGTTGACACCAGTAGGGACCTCCGAAGGTTTCCCGTCAAGATGGGAAGACGGCCCCCCTCGAGCCTCGTGGTGCTCATTTCCCGGATGACTTCCTGGGAAGACATGCGGAACACGGCGAGCATCCGGGCCTCAGTCTCGAGAACCCACTCCAGCACCTGACCGTGGAAGTCTAAATTGATCATCAGGTCACCCCGTAGGTGTAATCAATTTCAAACTCAGTGTCGCAGGTGCAATTGGCGCAATGCTTCGCGCCGCCAGCCGGGTCCATTGCGTGAAGCATGGCTGTCCCGTCCGGCATGACGAATTTTTCCGTTAGCCCGGGAACCGTTTGGTTATTCATGAACACATGCTGCGGCCTTGGGTCTTCCCCGCCGCCACCGTGCTTCCAGCGCCTAAGAACCGACTCTTCCGGATAGCCGGTCTTATCGAGCCCCTGCCGCCACGCTTCCATTCTGGAGGCCATGACAGCCATGCCAACCTCGGTCCGACCCACGGTAAGAGCTCGGGCCTTGAGTTGTCTGGCCTCATACGCACTGACCATCTCAAGAAGCTTGGAGGGACTCAGGGCCTTGCCCTCCTTGATTGCCTTCCTGATAGTCCGGTCATACCTCCGATCCCGAAGGCTCATTCTGAACACCTTACTCATTTCATTTGGATCGCCGGACTGTAGTCGGCTTCTCATGGAACGCACATAGGAAGCCTGTATGTCCGTTAGTCCCAGCACCCCGCCGATCCTCTTCCCGGTTTGCCGATTGAGCCTACCTGCCAGCTCCACAACCATGTTATCCGGCCCTTCGCCCCTGGAATAGCCGTCCAAAATTGCTTCTCTGACCAACGCCTTCTGCGCATCCGACATGTCAACCAGCTTCTGGGCTCCATATTGGCGGAGCCAGTCCTCTGCTCGTGGATTGGTCATGTCAAACCGCAGGAGAAGAGACGCGTCCGGCGGAGGCGGGAAATGGCTTGCCGTGGCCTGACCCGCTTGTCTATATGCCTCCTGAAATGTCGAGCGCATACTATTGAACACCGCGGGTTCAATATTCATAGCCTCTACCGCTGCATCCACGTCCTGCCTTTCAAGGGCGTCCCGTAGTGCCAGCATGTCAATGCCGTCTTTGATTAGCTGAATAGCTTCAAGGAAGGCGTTGGTCTCAGACACAGAGAACCGCTCAATGATCCGTTTGAGAAGTTCCGCGAGACTCATGAATTCCTCTTGGGCCCTCGGGCCACGAAAACAATGGCGACCGGAGTTCCGGCCTCCGGAATGGTGGAAACCTGGACCACTGGAATCTCCAGTCCATCGTCCAGCTGGACATACAGAGTGGCGCTATTCTGTCCCCCAGGAATCCAGTCCAATTGCTTAGGGACAGCAGCCACAACCTGAAGGTCTCCCTCCAAAATCATGGTTTCGCCCATGTAGCCCGCCGAAGAACTGAACCTGGACTGAATGATGCTAACCGCCGCCTTCAGGGTTTCCCGGTGAACTGTCTCTGTGGGCGGTTGCCATGGCTCCAGTTCATTCTTGACGACTGTCTTGCGAATCAGCTCCACTTTCCCCTGACCGAGGCCCCCCTGACTCGTGGGGGCCAGCATCTCCTCTGCCATCCGGGCCATTTCCTGGTAGAAATCGGCCATGACTACCTCCCGATGGCCCAGATCAGCTGATAGCCTGCCGGGGCTTCTTCCCTGCCCAGACATACCTGATCCACCAACCCCTTGAGCCACCCATCAATCAGGGTGTCGTAGGGGGTGGAGCCGGATCCATCCTCGCCGCCCTCAAAGAACTCCCGCTCAACGGCGTTTTCAACCCTCTGGCGCTTGATACGACGGCTGGGGTCAATTACAGCGGAAAGAGCGTCGGGGTTATTGGCGTCAAGCCATGCCGCTCGGTAGGAGGACACGACGATGATGCGAGGAATAACATCGGGCGGGATTGCGATGCCGCCCAGAGTAGCGCCCGTTCGGGGCCACGCCCGCTCTTGGCTCAGGGGATCAGTGGGGGAGCCAAAGAAACAGGCTCCGTAAAGAGCGTCGATGTAGTCTGAGCCGCGTTGGCGCAAAATATCCGGCGAAGGAGCCCCGGCAGGAAGGACATACCCGCTGTCAGCCAGCCATTCCGCAAAATCCTGGTTCGTCCCGTATCCGGCCATCTAGGTCTCCAACGAGTTGGTCCCCGCCATCAATGACAGCGGGGCCTGGATCACTTCTTCTCGTCTTTCTTCTCATCTTTCTTGTCGTCAGCCGGGTTGGTGACGGGCTCCGACCCCTCCTTCTTGGGGGTATCGACAACCTGATACTTGCCCGCCCAGCCAGCCGGGGGCTCACCCTTCAGCGTGAGGGTTTCCCCGAAAAGATCTTGCCCATTCTTGCCGTAGATCGAACGAGCCGCAGTGATTTTGATCTTCATGACCATCTCCATAGAGTTGATCAGGGGGTCTCCCCCCTGATGTTGGGTTACACGCTGACGGAGTAGAACACCCCGGAACGACCATTGAAGTCGGCCCGGATTTCGATACCCAGCGCGCCCATGATCATGAAGTTGTAGTCATCCACCGGATTCAGGCGAACCATCGCGGTCGTGTTGGTCGCCATGCCCACCAGCGGGCGAATGAACTGAGCATTCGGCACAAAGCCGAAGAACTCATTGCCATTCAGCAGACTGGTTGCCGCAATCTTGTTGATGCGGCGGTTGGATGCCAGATACTCGTTCAGCCGGCCAGCCTTGAAGCCCTCCGAGCCCGAGTAGCTGCGGTCCCATGCGCGAGCGATCTGGGGCGACACATACAGGTTCACCGGCGAGGTGATCAGGTTGTCGTCCAGCATGGCGCCGAGCGTCTGGGTGAGGAACAGATCGAGCTCGTCCGGCGTGACCGTGGTGTCGGTCAGGTCGATATTGGCGCCAGTCGGGCCGATATTAATCGATTTCGACAGCGGATGGTTGCGGATGCCGTAGCCCACGACATTGTTGAACGTCAGGTTGGTATCGCCATCCAGCACGTATTCGGCCTGATCCTTGCGGATGGCCACCAGATGAGCTTCCTGGTCGTCCGACAGGGCGTCGAAGTTCTCCGACTGCAGAGTGTTCCATTCACGCCACGAACGGCCATAGCCGGTGTTGAAAATGGGAACGATGGTCGAACGATAATCGTAATCGACCTTGCCCATGATCTCCGGCACTTGGCCGCTCATGGTCCGGCGAACGGTTCCGGCGTCACCCGAGACGCGGGTCATGAACTGCATCTTGCCGATATGGACCGCCCGTGCCATGCCCATGAGATCGCTCATGAACACGCTGCCGTCGTCTTCGCGCATGATTCGACGGGTGATGTCGTCGAATTCAAGCCATGCGTCACGGGGCAAGATTGCCGCCGCATTGCTGACCAGACCGGTCGAGTTGGCGATACGAGCCAGCGAATCTTCCGCGATGTGGAAGGTCTCCCGCTGGGTGTTCACTTCGTTCCACCACTGAGCGTGGGGTCGCGAATTCGCCACAAGCTGTTGATCGAAATAGCGCATAGTTTCCCCCTTACGCCCCGGTCACGTAGCTCTGCGAACCGGCCGGACGAATCCGAATCAGCTGCGTCGTGCCCGTATCATTGTTGAAGATCTCATCGGAATGAGCGACGATCCGGGCCGTCGCGCCGGCGATCACAAGGTTGCCACCAGCCCCAATCGCGAGGGGCAATCCGATGGCGTTGACGTTCTGCCCTGCCGCCAGACGAGCGGCATACATCACGGTGTCGTCCAGCTCCAGCCCCATGACCGTGTCGCCCCGAACAACGGGCGGACCCGCCGAATAGGCGGCGTAGGACTGGTCGACGCTCTTCAGCATCAGGTAGTTTTCCTGGGCCAGCCAGACCTTCGCCGTGGTCGCCGCCGTCGCCAGAGCAAACCGGCCCTGAGCATTCAGCGTGACAAACTGGCCCGGAAGAATGGCGGCACCTGCTTCAGCCTCGACGACCTGCGGGTCATTTTTCCGGGCCGGACCCAGAATGATTTTGGAGTATCGCGCCATGGATTAGGCCTCCGACTTGGGAAGCTTGAACTGAGCGACGTTCGAGTCTTCCTGGGTGAAACGGGAGTTCAGGGCAGCGGCCTTGCCGGGCGCTTCCTTGATCTTGGAAGCCAGCTCCGACAACGCGGTGATGTCCAGGGTGTTGGCGACGGCCTCCGACAGGATCTCCGCCTTCACCAGCTTGTTCACCAGCTCCGTCTTTTTGGCCTTTTCGGCCTCCAGTTGCTGGTTCTGCATGGCCGTGAGGCCGTCCGTCACCGGCTTGAGCGCGTTCGTCACCGACGTGGCGATGGTTTCGCCCAGCCCCTCGAACAGCGCCGACAGCTTATCAAGCTTGCCGCTCATCTCGTTGAATTGGGCGTCATTCATGGCCCGTTCTCCTTTGGTTTCCTGGTTTACCCCCAGCATTTCAAGCAGAGGGGCCTTGAGGCGCTCCCACATGGAAGCCTTTTGAAGCCGCTGAAGGCTATCAAGCAAATACATGCCTGCCCAATCAACGTCATCTTCGGCTCGGTCAAGAGCTGAATTGATCACTTCAACGGAACCCCCCTCGGGGTCCTTTGCATTGACGAGCATTCCGACGCCTTGCTCCGGCGTCGCTGCTCCCCGCTCTCCGAGCAGAATGGCGTCGTGATCAAACACCATCTCGCGCATCACATACTTGGGTCCGCCTTCCTTGGCGTTCTTGATCTCCTCCCGCATACCGTAAAGGCCGGTGGAGGTATGGATCGGCTCGCCCTTTTCGATGGCCTCCAGGACAGAGCGGCCCCCGGTGGTCTGGTTGGCGAACTCTACGTCGATGACCTTGTCGAGGAATACTCGGCCATTTTCCCTGCGAACATTCTCGTTCCAAGCGCCGATGAACCCGCGAACCATACCCTCCGGATGGGATGCCGAAACGAACTCCCCGTCAATGTTGGGGTGGCCGAGGGGAGCCGGAGTCTCGTTCAGCGTATGATACGATTTCTCGATCTCGTCCGCCGGATACAGGATGCCGTTCATGACAACGTTATCGGGGAGCGTCGCAGAAGGCACGACAATGATGTCACGACCGTTGCGACGCTCTCTGCGAATCTTGTCCTTGTTGATCGCCGTGCGGACGTTTACGCGAACTCGGGTCATTTTACCCTCGCTGAATGATCGGGGCCAGCTGATTCAGATGTTCAGCCGCCAACAGGGTCTGCCCTGAATGCGCAGCCTTTTGGCAAATCTCAACCGCCTTGCGGCTGGCTTGCTCCCTGTTAAGGCCAGCATACTGATTGGGGATTACGCTCTCAAGAAAGTCCATTAGTCCATCCTCTCGATATCATTGTCCTCAGCGGGGTCAACTTTCGGAATGTCCGCGTCCGGGGGCTCCACGTCGGGGTCAAACCCCGCAGTCTCCCTTATCTCTTCCCAGCCAAACGGCGGCTGATTGGGCAGGTTCTTACAGATGATGGACATCTTCTCGGCCCGCGCCATCTTCTCATCCGGAGTTGCTTCCGTCAACGACTCCCAGTGAACAACCCAATCCTTCTCCGGGATAATTCCAAACCGCTCTAGCCGGTTTAGGAAGTCACGGATGAGGGGCAACACCTTATCCGTCCGGATGGACATCGCGGTGCGGTTCCATTCCTTGGCGTCTTCCGTGGACGAACGCTCACCGGTCTGGGAACCCAGAAGAACCTTCAGCGGAATGCCAAGACTGGCCGCGAACGATTGCACGGGGGCAGTGAAAAACTGCTCCGGGTTCGGTAGCGTAACCGTCAAAGGCTTGGCCGTCATGCCGCCGAGCATGAGTCCTTTGTCGAAGCCCTTCTGGAAACTGTCGATTTGGTCGTTGACCTCTTCAAGCAAGTCCTTGAGATCAACGTTCATCTGCTTGGCTACGTCAGCCGGACGCATACCCTCGGGAGCCTCGATGATGGGAGCTCCCCGGCTATTTTTCCAGAATCCTTCCCCACCGGCACCCTTGATCTTCTCTACGTCCAAAAGATCGTTATAGCCGGCTTCCAGAGCCGAGACCCCGTCCATGGTCCCGTCGTTGGACCAGATAAGGACCCTGTCCGGATGGACCTTGACCACTCGGGAGGTCTTGGAAGTCGGCTTGCTCCCCGGGAGCTGGGACTCCACGAACTCGTAGTAAAGAACTTCCCCATAGGTGGGGGAATCGGGGCGCTCATCATAGGCCCCGACCCTGAGCTGCGGTTCCCAAATCGGGATCAAGCCGACCAGACCTTCCAGCCCCCCTGGAACCGTTGTGACGGACTGATCAAAGCCCTTGCCATCCGCCACCCGCAAAATGACCGCCGAATAGCGACCGATCATGCTCCGGCGGTCTGCCTCGGCCAAGCGGTTCCAGACCCTGAGGTCGTCAAACCGGTCTTTGATCTGCTTCTCCAGGTCCGTGGCACCGGACTTCTCGGTCTCCCAGATGTCGGGGTTGGTCTCCCAGACCTTTACGATGGTCTTGTTGATACCGGCCTTTGCCACCGAGTTCCGCTTCCACATGTGGTAGAAGTTACGGAACTCAAGGCTCTCGGGCCACCCGAAATCCTTGTAGTGGTCATGCTTGGGGCTACCGCTGAAATAGCGGGGGGCCATAGCCTCCAATCTACGCTGGAAGGCATTGTAGAAGCCGGAGATGGCATTCATAGTGTCTTCCTCGTAAGAATCCAGGCCTCGCCCGAGTTATCCAGCATGAGCTCAGTCAGTGCCCACACGAGGGCGTCAACACGGTCAGGGGACCCCTCCCCCTCGAAACCTTGCGGAGCCATCAGCGTCATCTGGTCTTCCAGAAGCGCCAAGTTGTCCTCCTTGTCCCACGGGTTGCCGCCAATGACATGGGACACCTTGCCTTGCTCATACAGAGCGGCCACGGGCTCTGCGCGAACGATCTTACCGCGACTTGCCCGAACGGCCTTGTATGAAACATTCCTGTCCTTTGACCGTATGAGGGCTTCCACCATCGCCCCGCCAAAGTTGATCTCCGCTACCACCTTGTCGGCCATGAAATGGTAGTAGCAATTGATCGCTTGCTGCGCCCACTCGTCCGGGGAACCCTTGATCGTGGCGTCGCACAGGACATAGCCGTGATCCTGCTCGTCTATACCGGCAACCACGATGCCGATGCTGTCACCGTCATCCGACCCCCCTGATGTGCCGGACGGGTCCACGCCCACGACAATGCGAACCAGAGGCGGCACTTCCGCCAGCTTGACTCGGCCCTTCTTGCCGGACTCAGGCGGAGGCTCGAAGCTTTCCCGGTTCCACAGAGCGCCCGGAATGTCATCCAGGATCTCTGCTTCCAGCTCCTGACGGCCAAGTCGGGTCCCGGAATACTTGTCGTGGATCTTTTTGATGAACGTGTCCGCCAAGTTGGCGGCGTTGTCCATCGTGCGGCCGTAGGTCACGTGAGAGGTCTTGTCGTTGACAAGTTCCCGAATCAACGGGATCCCCCTCGGGGTAGTCGTGACAATGGACCGCGGATCGTTGCCCAACCGCAAGCCGAACTGGAACATATCCCAGACTTCCCGAGCGTGATCGTATTTGGCTAGCTCGTCAAGCCATCCTGCATCAAATTGCGGGCCGCGAAGCTGGTCAGGCTCGGTTGCGTTGAACAGCGTTGCGACGGCCCCGTTCGGCCAAGTGAGTCGCCGCTTAGAAGGCTCATACAACGGACGAAAGTCTTTTGGGTGGCAGGCAAGAAGCCCAGAATCACCCTCTACAATAACGTCCCGAGCATCCGCTGCGGTTTCCGCAATAAGAGCGATACGGTGATATCGCCCCCGGCCCATGGGTGTTTTTCCGCAGACCCACTCCCTTATGGTCTCCGAGCCGGTGCGAGTCTTACCGAACCCACGACCCGCTAGAATCACCCAAGTTGACCATTGTCCGGGGGGAACGATCTGATTGGGGCGAGCCCATACGCGCCAGTCCCACAGAAGCTCCTCGATTTGGCTGTCATTCAGCTCCGCTAGAATCGCCTGCTGCTCGGTAGGCGGGAGCAAGGCGAGCGAGCCGATCAGCGAGGAGTTCTCGCGCACTCATTTCCTCCGTCTGAATGGGTCCGCCATTCGGGCCGGACAGTTCGTGCTTGTCGCCCAGACCAAGGGCACGAGACGCGATCATGGGATTGATAAGCTCAGCGGCTGCGGCCTCAAACTTCATCGTAAAGATGAGGTCGTTAACCCAGAGACAGGCCCCCCTCCGAATGGGGTCCAGTTGCGTCCACCGACTCCAGACGTCGCTATCAATCCCGTTGCGAAGCCGGAAAGCCCTGACCGTGGGGGCCCGAAACTTGGCAAGCTTGGTCTTTGTGACAGCGCCCTGATACTGAGCCACATACTGAGTATAGATGGGGTTCTCGAGGTTGTCCTCAAGATACTCGATACAGGCTTCCACGATGGATTCACCGTCCGGAAACCGCTCTCCAACCCTCTTGCCGTCCAAATATCCGCGCCTGCCGCTCCAATGACTCTTGAAGCCGCCAAAGTCGAAATGTGCGGGATCCTTACCGGCAGCCATCTAATTCACCTAGCATCTGGAGCATTTGACACGGGACTTACAGTGATTGATCAGGGAGGCCAATCAGTCGAACCTGCCCGTGCCAGATGCTCGAGGAGTGCAGGGCCACGCGTCCAATCTTACGATCTGCGACTGACCGGATTTTGGCTCGTGCCCACCGAACAGTCCAGAGGCAAGTGTCAAACACATTAAACCCAAGACCACCCTACCATGCCGCGCTAGGGGGCGCAAGGGGTTTTTGCAGTTGTCACCAGTTCCCGGGGAACCTCCACCCGATATCCGCCGTCAGCCATCTGCACCAACACGTGAGTCTCTTCCGTGGCCCCTCTGAGCAGGAAGCCTTTGCGACCGACAAGCGGTCCTTCCTTTATCCACACGCTCTGCCCCTCGTGTAGACGCTCGCGTTCCACCGGCAACGGACGACGGTCCTCTGCTTCACGGCCCTGCTTCCTGGCCCAATCGAACAACGGCTGAATTTGCCACGCCTGACAGATGGCTACTTCCCCGGTGGTCGGCTCTCGCATCCAACCAACGCGCACCCGCAAGGGCGCGAGCAGCCCCTGCACCGTTGGCGCATGATCGCTATAGATGAAAATGACTCCGGGCAAGACCTGAAAGGTTCGCTGCTCCCGGCGACGGTCAACACCCACGCGCACGATCTTCCGATAGAGGGGGACAACCGGCGACAGGTCAAATTCCTTCAGCAGGTGTGCAACAGTCACTACCTGTGAGGGGCGAAGTAGTCCGATCTGATAGCCATGGTCCATCAAAGCCTCCTTACGGCATTCCACGTGTGACCCCACTTGTCGCGCACGGACAGTTGTCCCTGGTCCTCGTATTTCCACAGAATCTGATGGCCGGAAGTGAAGTCCATCTTGAGGTCCAGGCCAACCTTCATCGGATCGACGATGTAAATGTTATATCCGTATTCGGCCAGTATGACCGCCTTAATGCCATCGCGGCGAAGTGATTGCAGGAAGATGCGCTGCTCCTTCCGGATGACGGTCACCTGAGACTTCAGCTCAATCCAGCCAGAGGTCCCCCCTCGATTGTGGTCGTATTCCGTCCAGAAGACGTCCGATATTCCGGGCGGATTCCTGGCCTCGATACGGTGGGCCGTGACCCCGTTCGGTTTATGGGTGTTCAGCATCGCCCATATGCCCGCCTCATTCTGCCGTAGTCTGGTCATAGTCCTTGTTCTCCATGCTGGCGCTTAATTCGTCTCGATCTGGCCTTCTCAGGCTTGGTTCTGCCGACACATTACCACGCAAAGGCGCAACAGGTAAAGGGGGAATTACTATATTCTTGCGCCCCGTTTCATATAGATTCTCTATTCTGACGTTAAGAGGGTTTTTATCCCGGAAGTGTAGTCTGGTTTCGGGCCATCGCCCGGTGTTCCATGCCCAGACCACATTTGACAGGTAGATTTGAACACCCCTGATTTTCGCCTTGGGGAATTTTCCTCCGACAAGGGACCCCTTCTTGCCCCCGAGCTTCTTGCAGCGATTCGGCCCCGCCTGAACCACATTCCGCCAGCGTAGGATTCCTGTTAGAGGGTCATACGTAAAGAGGTAGCGGATAAGTGAAACCGGAATGTCCTCCTTTCGCATGAAGATATCTTCCCACCCTTCCGGGCTGTCTAGTTCTGATGTTAGGTCCTCCTCACTTAGAGGGTGATTCGGGAGGTATGGGGGCTCGTCCTGGTAGACCATGGGAAGTCTGGGTTCGTCGTCTTCGTAGTTCATGGCGGTTCTGGTCCTTGGTCCTTGGTCCTTGGTCCTATGTCCGTGGCCCCCCGGGGGCGGCGCAGTGGCGCAGCATAGCATTATACACAACCTAGCACAATATACACCACGCAATTTGTAACCCCTACGTAGAGGTCAGAGTAAAATAGGTGAATATGGTAGTAATATTTGGGGTAATAGCAAAAAGCAGGTTGTATATAACGGCGGGTTGTATGTAAAACTAACCACTACGGGGGGCTTTTTGGCCGAATACCGCTACGGGGGTCAGAATTTCCGGATTTATGATCCGTAATTTTTCATCCTTGCAGAATTATCAGGGGGGAATTGGGATCGCAAAATTCTTTTCGGTTGTAAGGTTGACGACACCTGCCTACCAAATAGGCAAAAGCTCCAGGTTGCCCAATATTTAGGCAGGCGTGCCCAAAAAGCAGGCATTGCTGCGGTGCAGCACGGGGCTTTGCCCAATAACCCGCATTATGTAAACAAACGGCCGTGGCAAATGCGTTGTAAAACAATGGGTTAGCAAAATGTGGTGTAATGCTACCTTGCCGCGCCGCAGCATAGGGCTGGTGAAATGATATAACATAACGCAGGGCATTTGCCCCGGGCTGGGCAGGCGCCCATGGCAGGCCGGGGACAATAATGGGCAAATGCCCAAGGGCCGGGCAAATATTTCAGGCGGTCTCTCTTCAGTTTTTCCGTGTTGCTGGCCCGCCACGGCATACCATTGTATACCGTCAACGGGCAAATGACCACCGACTGGGCAAATGTAACCATCGGCCACGGGCAAATGCCCGCGGGCCAAGCAAATGTAACATGGCCCCGTAGCGCCGCCACAAGCCGCACCACAGCCCCGGCTTGCTGGCCCGCTACCTACCTAGCCCAGCCCCCCGGCTTGCCAGCCCTGCCCCGGCCCAGCGGCCCGCTACCCCTGCCCCCTGCCCTATGCTGGCCCCGCAAACGCAAAAGCCCCCTGCCGGGGGCAGGGGGCTATGTAATAACGTATCACTTACGGGGTAGTAAAAAGCCCCCTGCCGGGGGCAGGGGGCTAAGGGCCTTACGCGGTGACTTCGACACCGGGGGCAATGGTCAGCCGCTTGATGCAACGAGCGAGGTGACGTTGCTGGCGGGCATTGGGCTTTTCCAGCCCCTCCAAATACGCCCGGTATTCCACCAGTTCCTCGGTGGTCATGCGGCTGGTGGACGTATTGCCCTGCCACGCTTTGCCGATGCCGTGCGCATTGCGCCGGACCGGGGCGACGGCTTCCTGGGCGACGGCTTCCTGGGCGACGGCTTCCTGGGCGACGGTGTTTTTGCGAGCCATGATATTTACCTTTGCTGTATGAGGCCGGGCTTGGCCGGCGGGTTGCTGGCTGGGCGCTGCGCCCTTGCCATGGATTAGTTATGCCACCTGGACCGGGGCAATGCAACAGTTATTTTTCCGCCCCAGCCACTTTTCTTATAACCCATTGTAATTGCACGGGATTTTTGCCACGGGCCGGCCCGTGCCGGCAGGGGGTCCGCCCATACCCTATAGCAGACGGGCGCGCGCCTAGCATACCCCGGCCCCTAGCGCAAGTCCTGATGCGGGCCAGCCCGGTAACAATATTGTGTATTGCCAAGGATGGCCCGCTGTGCATAGGCGTTAGGCTGGGCTGTGGCATTTATGCAACGACCCCGCTGATAAATGCGGAAAGAACCGAAAAAGGGCTTGTGCTGGCGGACAAAATGTGCCTTGCCCAGCCCCCGACCGTCGGCCCGTTAGGGCTGACCCCGGCGCATTCACCACCCACCCGTCATAGGAAATCACCCGTCATGGGAAATTGGCGAAGATTCTACCCGCCATGGGAATAGGAGGATTCAGGGGGGCCATGGTCGGGGAGCGACGAATCACCTAGTAGGTGACGGTCCGCGCGACGGCCCTACAGCGCAACCCACAGAAGGCAGGACAGGCTGAATGCCGTGGCCGTGCCGCAGAAGAATCCTACCCAAAAAGCCCAATCAGCGCCCTCTTGGTTCTGCTGTGCATCCGTTACCGGCAAGCACCTACCGGCCTTAACGGACTCCCCCAGGATGGGAGCCATTCGGCGCCTGACCTCCGCCACCGGCGCGTGACGGACCAGATCGTAGGGATGTGCCTCTGTGCCCGAACCATAGGAACCGTCTGCGCGGTAGTAGCGATATCGGCGGGTCGCAACCGGGTCCGGGGCTCTAAGCTTATAGGGCGGCTTGGCGATCACCCCTCCGCAGGAGTGTTCCAGTTCCTGCATCGGCCCGACAACGGACCCCCGACGGTCAACGTAGTATTCACCTTCTTTCAGAGAAATCATCAGCAATCCTCCTGGGAATCATCCATAAAATTCATCCACGCTTTATTCAGTTCCCTTTCAAGGATCTGCTCCTCCTCAACCAGGACAGAGTATGAACTAAGCGTATCCAGCAGGCTATTCACCTGCGCAAAGCTGAGGGTTGCCACCTTGTCCGCAACGGACCCATCCCGCACGGAATCGAGCGCTTCATAGATATTCATTTCACACCTACCTGTTTGAGAAGTTCAGCGGCCAACCGGCGCGGATTACTCACACCACTGGCAATCTGTTGCAATGCGCTCAAGGCCAACAGGCTGGTGACGGCCGAGCGGGCAATTTGCTCATTGTTGCCGAACACGGGCACGGGATCGTTCTGCATTGGACTAGATACCCTTATCGATTTCACAGCTTGCACGGGCCGGCCCTTCATAAGCCAGCAACAGCGCAATGCAGTCAGCACCGGACAGCCCCGAGTCCTCCGCATAAACCTCAAGGGGGCGACCGCCTCGGCGATTGCGATATAAATCATTTCGTATCTGACGGAACATCAATTTCGAAGATAATGTCAGGCATCACCCATCGAGTTGGTTCATGCGATCCGCCCGCGCAACCGGCAAGGGCAAGAATTGTGATTAGAACTGCATATTTCATTTTCCTTACTCCCCTTGATCGATCTCACAGCTAGGGGTCGCCGGCCCTTCATAGGCCAGCAACAGCGCAACACATTCCTCACCGGTCAGCCCATGTCCCGCAACTTCCACCACAGGGGGGCCACCGACAGGGGACCAGAAGGTCAGCAAAAACACCAGCGTTTTCATTTGCACTACCTCACAGCATGGCCCGCCCCATTGGCTGGGCCATGCAATACGTATAGCGCAGTATATTAGTCCACCGCAATAACTATTTGTCAGGGTAATGATAAATAGTTATGGTCAACCGCCCGCCGCCAAGCTACCTTGGCACTAGGCTACCCATAAAGGAGTGCATAACAGGAATGAGCAACATTACAGCAATCAACCCGGCGCTGGTCGCCGGGGCAATGGCGCTGTCCCATCGGGACAGGCGCATTGGCTACGAGGAGTCGCTGGAGTTTATGTGCGAGGTCTATGAGACCGCTCAGCGATGGGAGGAATCGCAGGAACTCGTCAGTAACCCCGTCATGGGAAATCACCCGTCGTAGGAAATAGCCGGAGCAAAAGCCCTTTTCCACGGGGCCTTTGCCTGCCACCATGGTGCAAACAACACGGAGTAACAAAATGCAAGACGATTGGCCGGAAGACCGCCTCCAGCCCCTTGTCAGGGGGGCCACGGTCATGCGCAAGCTGTCAGATGGGGACGAGGTCTATTTTGTATCTTGGGACGAGTTCACGGAGGATGAGGAGCTGTCCGGCAGATTGCTGGATCGATTCCTGCCGACAACCTTAACCGGAGGTTGTTTAGGCGATAGTCCCAGCGTCGGCGTTCTGCTGGAGGACCAGCGACCGGTGGCGTGGATGTTTTCAGCGCCGGATAGTCCTGTTCGGGTGTTCTATATTTGCGAAAGCAAAGAGGGGTTCGAATACTTTGTCGTCATTAACGTGGACTGGTTCTAATGAGAAATCACACCACACAGACCGGAGTATGTGAAATCTGTCGGAGCAAGACGCCCCCCTCGCCGCCGGTGTCGCCGAATTCAATCGTCAATGTCATCTACGGATGCGGCAGTCATAATCAAGTTAGTCTTGATCATTGGTGCTATTTCTATGACGATCAGGAGGAGGAGCTCAATAGCGACCGACAACCGATTCCTGTTAGCCCCCTCTTGCTGACGGCCGTCTGTTCCTGTGGATGTAATCTGTGGGAGGCAACGCTCGCCAATGAGTGGAAAAGGGCCACGGACCACAAACCGGAAAACGCGTGACAATTAACACTTGCCACGGACCCCCGGCCCGTGGCAACATAGCCGTATACAGCAACCGCCGGAATCTCCGGCCCCATAAAGGAAAAGGCCATGTGGGTCACAATCGTATTCGACAAGTGGGCTGACCTGGATCGGGAAGCCATCGTGCAAGCCTGCGTCCCCCCGCTCGATCAGGGGACTGCCGTCTGGCATGGCCCCGGCAAGAGGGAGTTGTCCTATCGAACCCAGGATTCCTGCGCGGATGTTCTCGAACACTGGGAGGACGAGGGGTTCAACTTCCATGAATTCGAATCCTTCACCTACGCAGCGAATCGTCCGGCTGTTTATGATTATCAGGCAGAAAAGGGCTCCAACTAATGAGCATCATTCAAGCTCGTAAGCGGAAGGTGGAGCTTCTGACTGAGGAAGTCAAGGACCACCCCATGTGCTTCCAGTTCATCGACAACGGACAGGACTACACCATCATCTACCCTCCCGGGGAATTTCCGGTGCATGGGGTCCGTTGCTCCTATGGCATCCTCAATAGCAAATCGGAGGCTCTGCGCCGGGTGCTGAACACCATGGAGCAACATTGGATGGAATCCTATCCTTCGACAAAGGTGGGGTGAATATGGGTGAGAAAATGAAGCCTAAATTTAAGGAAAAGAAAAATATCCAGGGGCGCAAAAAGAAGGACGAGGACACGATCCTCACGCCCCCGGACAATGGCACTCTGCTGAGACGCCTGAAAGAGTTGCCGCCTGTCTACAAAGAGGCTCGAGCAGCCATTGAGGATGTGCTCATTTACCGAGAGCACGGGGTTCAGCGCCGGAAACATCCCCGCATCCAGGGGGGCCACTGACACATGGAGAAGCACATGGAGAAGACTGATAAGCGCAAAGCCAAAACCGTCACGCCTCCGGATGGTCGTCGGCGGAACTATACTGGGACCGTAAACCTGGAGCCCGAGGACTATCAAAAGTTTTACGAGCTCAGCCTCTTCTTTGACCTGAACGGAACGGAGATCATCCGTAAGCTGGTTCGGGAGGAGTATGAGCGCCGGAAAGGAGAAAACAAATGATTTCTTGCGACACCCCTATTCGTCTCGACCTCGGCCTCGATGGCCTGCCCTATGCCGTTCTGCCCAACGAATTCGAGGCTGAGGACTACGCCAAGTTCGCCCTGCAAGACCCCACATTGCCGCTTGCCTGCTGCACGGGTTTCTTCAACGGCGTTCTGTTGCAACGCACCATCGGGATGTAAGAGGCCAGCCATGGCGAATGATGCGCAAATGCCGGAACGGATTTGGCTGATCCCTGACATAGGCTGGGATGGGGAAACCGCATGGAGCAATGACCCTGCGCCGGAACCCGGAATGGACCCGGATAATGCGACAGAATACCGCCGCGCCGACCTCTGCGCCTCGGGCCAGCAGGTGCGGGCGCTGGAGTGGGAGCAAGTTGACCCGACTGCGGTCCTTGGGCACGGCATTGAGCCATGCCAGTATTACATACGCTATGAGGTCGGATTCTGGTGGATGCCCGGCGACGCGGAAGTCGAAGACGCGCAAGAGTTTGATGACCTCGAAGCCGCCAAAGCCGCCGCACAGGCCGATTACGAGCGCCGCATCTTATCGGCCCTGACGCCAGCCCCGCAGCCAGAGGGGCAGATCATGGACGGATGGGTTGATGACAAGACGTTCATCGAGCCTGTTTCGCCTACCGCAACCCCGACCGCGCAAGAGGCGGTGGCTTGGAGATGCAAGGACTATGCGGACGGATGGATTCTCTATGGGAACAAGGCCCAAGCGGAACTGTATCAAGCATGCACCGGATGCTTGATGGAGGCGCTTTACGCCCACCCGCCCCAGCCCAGCGAGACGGTAGCGGAGGCGCTGCGAGAAATCCGAGCGGCGGTCCAGGATGGCAACCTCTCGCAAGGTATCCGGCTCGACATCATCGACAAGATCGCCATGCGCGCCCTGAAAGGAGACGAATGATGCAACGTTATTATGTGAAATGTGATAACGACATGATCCCGTATCATGAGCCATCCAGCGGGGGCGAATGGGTCCGATACGACGAAGCCCAAGCCGAAATCGAGCGGCTGACCAAGACTGTCGAGAATTGTCGCCATGATTTTCGCATAGCCTTGAAACGTGCCGAGAAAGCCGAAGCCGAGCGTGACGAAGCACGAGCGCAGGTGGCGATGGCATATGAGGCGGCGGCTAAAACGTGCAGTCTGGCAGCCACTAGCTATCTGGGAAAAGGTGCCGATACTGACCTTGGATCCAGAAGTAGGGCAATCTGCGACGTAGCGTGTCGCATCCGCGCCCTCATTCCCGATGACGCCAAAGCCGCCCTTGAAGCCTATGGCCGCGAGAAGGTGCGGGAGGGGATGCGGCGAGCATCAGTCATCGGGAATGATTTGCCAGATGCGATATGGGATCAGCCTTGGTCTGAATATGAGTATGGTATTGCCAACCTGCAATCAGCCATCCTCGACGAAATGGAGAAGCTGAAGTGACATGGGACCAGTGGAAAGAATTCGCCGACCGGCACATCCTGCAGACCATGGCGGAGCTGGGATACCCCCCTGATTCGCGGGGGGAGCCGTCCATCTATTTTGGCATAGGACATTTCACAAATGACTGGCTGTCAAGGGACATGGTATCTGCGTTGCTTAAGGATCTAACCAGACGAGGGCTCTGCCGTTATCGCAGAGGCCTATTCGATGACGATGGAATGGTTGCCGGTGCCGGGTATGGAATAACGAGGGCCGGGTGGCAAGAATACAATAACATGATCATACGTCATAATGAATTAGCACGGACAAAGTAACCCTTGTCACCACGAACCGGAGGGACTGAGAATGAACCGCAATATCTACCAGAAGGGCAAGAAGCCCGGCAAGACTTTCAGCAAGAAAAAGGACACTTCCATGGAGTATGCCCTGAATCCGCCGAGCCTGACTGTCCTCCGTAATCGGTTGGCGGCATTGCCCGCCATTTACGGCGAAGCCCGCAAGGCGCTGCGGACGGAGATCCAAAGAGCGGAGAAGTGGTGATGAAGCGTCGTGGCTTTCTGGCGTCCCTTCTGGCGACCGCGGTCTCGTCGAAAGCGTTGACTGCCATTTCCCCGGTTGCGCCGAAGGTGCCGCCCGTTACCCTTTCGGTCGTAGCGGCCGGGGCGATTTCCGGCTCCGAGATTGCCGCGTGCGCAGTAACCGCTGACAAGATTGCTGCCGGCTCTATCGTCTCCGCCAAACTCAATATCTAATTTAGCCTTCACCTAAAACCAAAGGCCCCCGGCCACTGGCCGGGGGCCTTGTGCTATGCGCAACCCGCCAATTTAGGCTAGGCCACGGGCGCAACTGGCAACGGGCCGCTACCCCTATGCCCGCGCCACAGGCCCCCGGCCCTACGGCCAAAATTGCGGCTTAAAACGCGTCCGTCATATACTGTTCCTGGGCGGGCGGCGTATCCTGCGTAACAGCGGACCCCTGACGAACCTCTTGGGCTGCGAGTCCCTTGTAACGGTCAGAGAGCCAATTCATATTCTGCTTGGCATAGTTCCACCGGCCACGGTCCATGGTCACATTACCGTGGATGTGACCAACAACCCAGCCCCCGCTCGGTTTTTTGAACAAGTAGACCCGACCCTGCCTGACCTGATCGCTTGTTGCGGAGGAGTCCGTAAACAGCCGGGGAAGGCCGATTGTTTCCAGGTATTCTGCGATAACCTCAGCCCGAGGGGGGCGGATATTCTGCTCACGCAACCATTCCCGAAGGTCCTGTAGACACACCATGGGTTCGTGGGAAATCTCCTCATTGATAAGGGATTCCCAGTCCATAACAGATCTTTCAATAACCTTGGCTTTCTGCTCAGTAAGCGGTGCTCGGTTATTGAGTTTTCCCCACTCCCTTTGATGCAGCTTGAGGCCATAGCGCCTCATCAGGTATAGGAGGTAGGAATCCCCCCCGTTGTTGAACCAAGTCCAGAGGGCGCTGAAGAACGCCCCGTCATACTCATCCTTGGGCATTGCCAAGTAAAGCTTGGCCTGATGCTTGTTCCACGGAATAAGCTCTTCAGTTACCTTTGGCAGGAACCAGCGCCGGTCTTTACGGCCAAGGCTCAGGGCTGATAGGTGGTTGGAAGAGGCCAGAAGTGACATATGGTTGTCGCTGGAGTAGGGGTCGGTATTCATGCGACGGATGGGAATAGTGGGTTCGGTAATCTTGTCCTTAAGGCTTTCGGTAAGCTTGAAGGCCCCGGACTCTTTGAGCTCTTCTACCAGCACCAACTGAACGTTTTCAAGCCATCCGGTGTATTTGTCGTTCAGTAGAGCTCCGTTGACCTTTGCTACGTTGTGCGCACCGACCAGCCTGCGCACAAGGTTCCCAAGCGTGGATTTACCTGTGCCCTCGGTGGTGCTAACCAGCAACACCGCCCATAGAGCGCGCTCCTCTGGTGTCGTGGCGGTCAGGTTATGGCAAAGCCAACGGATAATCGTCTTGCGCTCCCTGGGGATGGGAAAAGTCTTGTTCATGTAGGCCAGAAATGGCCGAAGAGTTTCCACTGTCCCCTTGGGGGCCAAGGACGTGTCCCTTTCGTTCAACAATGTCGGGCGATACATATTGACAATCGACTCCTCACCCCCCGTGGTGGTCCCTAGCCGGTTGGGTTGGAGGAATCTGTTGTCCCTGATTGTCACGTAGGGCTTGTAGCCGGGGCGGGAGACCCGAACCAAGTCAGGGGACTCACACATCATTTGGTAAAGGTTCTTGATTCCGGGGGCCAAGTCACCAAAGCTACTGTTGAACCCCTTCTGGTCATAGTATCTTCGGGGATTGCGCAGTTCAACCAGTTCCTTTGTGGCATGGATGAAGGCAAACTTCTTTGCGAAATTCGGCCGGAGCTTCTGCTTTGGATTGCCGTCGTCATCATAGAAAGTGAAAGTGGCCGGTTCATACAACTCAAAGTGGTTCTGTAAAACCTCCACAGGAATATTCGGACATTCATCAGCAATGTCCCACTTCTTGGGCACCTGATCAGGGAAGTTGCGCCAGTGGATGCAGTAGATGGACTCACAGCGCAGCTTCTTGCGGATTATCTGGGCGGCGGTGTAGCCTTCATGGTCGTTGTCCGGCATAAGGTAAACTTCTTTGCATTCATCCAGCTCCGACCAATCTGCCTTGCCGGGCATCCCGGCGATAGCCCCTCCCTTCCAGGTGCAATGGCCGAACAGCCGTAGGAAATCTGCCCACGGATGAGTGCTCGTTGCGCCACAGGCTGCAATCGCAGCGTCCACGGCCTTTTCCCCTTCGTGTATCATCACGCGGCTTCGCCCATGGTGATTCCCATACAGGGGGGACAGCATTCCGTCAGGCAAATCCTGGCATCGCCATCCGTCTGACTCATAATAGGTCCAGGGAAGGCATTGCTTCACACCGTCGGGTTTGATGAAGCGTTCAACCATCATATTGAGGTTGCCGTTCTTGTCCCGATACTCAAAGATTGTGGCATTGTCACGAAACTTAGGCCGCTTCACACCGGAAGGGGCAGGCATCACCGGAAATTCTTCCGCCATAATGGTGGAATATTCTTCCTGCAGCCTCTTCTGTAGTTCGGGGCCAATCTTTACGTCGTCCCCCCTGTCGTCTACGATGGTGCCGTCCATCCGTAGCTCAATTGTCTTGGTGTCGTATCCTGTTCCGGTTGATACTTTGGCTCGGCCAGCCCCCAAATTCTTATATCCATTGTCCCGGCAGTATTTTGCCCAGGACGACATCGCCTTTGCCATGGCACTCCTCAATGCGTTATGGTTAGGGGGCCAGTATATGGCAGTATGCACCCGCCCGCAATAGGCCAAACGCCGAGGAGCCTTTGCCCTTGCGCCCCCGCCGCGCCCCGTGCTAGGGTGCATAAGGCTATACAGCACGGAAATACAGTCATGCAAAGCTTAGGCGCAATATGCTCATGCGACTTGCCCATTGTCGGGGCAATGTTTAGCTCAAAGAAGAAAAGTCCCCACGACGATGTCCGGGGCTGCGGGGTGGATTTGGCAGAGCTCCCCCATTACCGAAAACTGTTCAACACCTTCCCTGACAGGCTTTTGCTAGAGGGCTGGCAAGAGGTCTCCAAAGTTCGGGAAGGTATCCCCCATAGGTGGCTCTATGTGCCCGAAAGCCATACGGTCTGGGTGAGCACCGTAATGCTCGACCTGTCAACGGACAAGGGACAGGAGCTCTGGGCCTATGGAACCGGGTTCTATGGCAAAGACCGCCGGATTGCTGTCCGCGAGACCATGGGGGATAAGGCCGCCAACAATCCGGAAAAGGAACGTGTATTCCTAACCTCCCAGCCGCCGGAATACTTGGTCAAGGCGGTTGAGCGTCAGAAGGCGGCTCCCGCACCCCGTGCTCCGCGTCAATCGTCCCCTCGCGCCATCACGGCATCTGGCGAAGGTGGCGGGTCGTCCGGGACCGCCGTCACTAAGATGACGGCAGAGGAACGGGCAGAATATAAGGCCCGGTTGCTTGCGAAGGCTGTTCTTACGGACCGGGACAAGCGACACTTGGCCCGCATAGAAAAGCTCGGGGGCTGACATGGGTGTTTCTGTCAGAGTTTGGGCATGGTGCGAATTGGTTTGCGAAACCTGCGCCAAGACCATTGCCGGGCAAATGACCCGCGCCAGTCGGATACCTCGCGCTGAGATGGTCAAGGAAGCTCGAGCTCATGGCTGGAAGATCTCGGGCGGTAAATCTTTCTGCTCGGTTTATTGCATGAAACAGGGCACAGAGGAGTAGTGAAATGCTGTGGGAACTTGAACGGGAATACCGAGCAAACCAAGATGAATGGTGGGAGTCCCTTGACTGGAAAAAATTCCAGGAATACTGGCCTCTGGCCAAGGACGAGAAACCGGCGAGCTTTTACCACTTGAATATTGGTCCAACCCGTCTTACTGATGAAGAGGTCCACGGCCTCATGGGCCTGGGATTTAAGGTGAGTCCTGTGCCGTATCCTGGTGCCATGATTACCAAGATGCAGGACAGGGCCAAGTGGGAATATTCCGCCCCCGTCACACCGGAGGCCTTGAGTAGTGGCGCCGCCATTCAAATTGCCATTCCAGATTTCTGCCTACTGCAAATTCAAACCGTAACGGTGATCCAGGACGCTTGCACCGATTACCTACAAGATTTGCTGGACGAGGGTTGGCGCATTCTAGCGGTCTGTCCGCCCAATGCCGCGAGACGCCCGGACTACATCCTGGGCCACAAGGATAAAAACAAGGATCGGGGGCGGTGATGGCCGGTGATGAGAGCTGGACAGTGTGGGCAGTTATCTACTGGAAATATGAATATTCCGAGATAGTCCGCGTCTTCACATCTAAACTTAGGGCTGAAGACTTTGCTCGACAGAAAAACGCCGAGGAGGAGAGCATGTTCGCAGGATATTGCGTTAAACGAACAAGTCTCATTGTTCATGACGGTGCCAACGCTCTGAAGAACAGTCTCCACAGGGGCAAGAAATAATGGGACATTTCCACAAGACCAAGGAACTCGCAATGGCCGTTGTGGAGGAGAAGGGCTATAAGAATGACCCGCGCATCCGGGATGTTCGGGTGCAGTTTCAGCCCTACGCTGGATGGGTCATCTGCCTGTTTGCGGCGTTGCATGACTTGTCGGAATTTGTGGACGAGTGCGAGGTTCATGACGGACACGGCAAGAACAAACTCACGGGCGAGCTCGGCACGAAACCGTTGCCCGTGACCAAGGATGACGGAACCCCCCTCCGTTCGCGCAGCCAGACTCAGGGGGGATATCGTCCGGACACCACTTGGGCCACGATGGACGCCCTTCACAAGGAGGGCAAGGGACGAGACGAGATTGTCGCCGCTCTGGTGGCTCAGGGCGTGGACAGCAAGAAGGCAAGCAAGGAAACCCGCCACTGGATGAAAGCCAGAGGCCTATGGAAGAAGGACTGAGCTAATGGACTGGAAATACTTCATTCGAGCAGCCTGCCGCGAGATTGACATAAATCCCCGAGTTTCGTTTTTCGTGGTGCTCTGGGGATTCTTTTTTATCCTGGTGCCCGTGATCTATGTTACCATAAAGCTCTTACTTGAGCAGTGGTATTTGCTGATTCCGTTCGGGATCGCGGTGGCGCTGGTCTATCTCTTGATTTCCTGGATCATCTACAAGGCGCACGACGTATGATAATTGACCCAGAACCGGATCAACTGCCCTATGGTCAGGAGGAGAGGAATATGAGCACTAGTGTCTATACCGTAGGCCAGCCCTTTAGCGGTCTGACTCTCGAGCAAATTGAGCGGCTAGACATGCTGGCGGAAGAATGTGCGGAAGTGATCCAGATCGTTGGCAAAATTAAGCGCCACGGGTATGACAGCTATCATCCGCATGATTTGGAGAAAACACCCAACCGGCTTCTCTTGAAAAGGGAGATACTGGACGTGGTAGCGGTTGTGTCGGCCATGGGGGCGAAAAAGGACTTCCCCATCTTCGATTCGGAAGGCTTTTACAGTAAAGAAGCTCAGGAAATCTGGGACCGGAAACTGCACTGGACTCATCATCAGGGAAAAACGGAATGACAAAGCGGTTTTACGAAGTCGGCGGCGGGCGCATCGTAGGCCCCAACGGGCATACGATCCTGGCCATCAATGTCGGTCAACTGACAATCGAAGACAGTCATCGCGTCATGAAGTGTATACTGGATTCGCTTGAGCGGGAGTTCGTGCTGGAGGAGGTTGCCAATGGCACAGCACGTCCGCATTGAGGTAATGCTAGTCAAGACTACCGACAAGGCCATTGGCGTGAGCCCTGACGGAGAAGATGACACACCCCTGATCTGGATACCCAAGAGTCGGGTGGCTCAGATGGAAATTGTCCACCCGGATGAGGAGATCTATGAGATTCTTGTCCCGGAGTGGTTAGCCCGTAGGGAGGGGCTGATATGACGATGCAATTTGCTTCCTGGCAAACGATCAAGGAGCGGTTGATTCTGCACCGGAGACTTACCCACAGAGCAATGAACTCGGAGGGTCAATGGCTCCACCTGAATGGCACCGAATTCACCACTTCCATGAATGATCGATGGCTCGGGACCAAGGAACAGTTCGAAAACATGAACTTCCTGTGGGGCGGAAAGCTCATACCGGTGAAGGCGGACCTGCGCAAATTTACGTTCCAGGACCACAATTAACACTTGCGCACCGAATGGCCCCGTGCTAGTGTAACCTTAGCCGGGGTCCCGGTGAGCATACAGCAACCAAGGAGTGCATCATGGCACACGAAATCGAAAATGAGCAGATCGCCTATACCGGCGAGGAACCGTGGCATGGCATCGGCGCCAAGATGGAGCCCGGCATGTCCCCGGAGGAATGGCTGAAGGCAGCCAAGCTGGACTGGACTGTTACCATGCGGCCGACCTACGTCAAGCCCACTGAAGAGGGTGACCTCATCCCTGTCCCCAACAGCTATGCTCTGGTGCGGGACACGGACCACAAGGTGCTGACCGTTGCGTCCGCTCGGTGGACCCCCCTGCAGAACCGGGACGTGCTGGACTTCATGCAGCGGTATGTCACAGCGGGCGGCGCCGAGCTCGAGACCGTGGGTGCTCTGCGGGACGGCAAGATTATCTGGGCTCTTGCCAAGTTGAACCACAACTTCGAGGTCCGCCGGGGCGACCGCATCGGGGGGTATCTTCTGTTCCAATCCCCGCACCAAGTCGGCAAGAGCATCATGGTCAGCACCACGACTGTCCGGGTGGTCTGCGCGAATACCATGGCAGCGGCCCGTCGGCAACAGGAGGTGAACTACCGGCAGAGCCACCTGAACGAGTTCGACGTGGAAGCCGCCCGAGAGTCGGTGGCAGCGGCCCACGATCAGCTGGCCGAGGCCGAGAAGCGGTGGAAGGTGTTGGACAAGATCAAGCTGTCCACGGACGACATCGTCAAGAAGGTTCTCATTCCGGTGTATGCCCCGTCAGCCCAGGAAGCAGAGGACTCCAGCGCCGTCATGGGAATTCTGCGGTCCATTGCCGCTGCGCCCGGCTATCTGGGGGATGACAAGGAAACGGCCTATGGCGTTCTCAACGGCGTGACCCACTGGTCCGATCATGTTCGCGGCAAGGGCGGGGCTGGGCGGCTGAAGTCCATTTTCTCGGGGGACAGCCACAAGCAGAAGCTGGAAGTCGAAAGCCGTCTTCTGGAGCTGGCCTAGTAGCCATGAAGTGGGATCGGACACAGACTTTCGGGCAGGTTCTCTTGCCCGTTAACCCTCTGGCAGTTTTACCTTTCGACAAGAACTCTGCCATCGCCCTCAGCTACGGAATGGGTCTTAGAGGGTGGCAGAAGATGATGGACCCTGACCTTACAACCCCCCTGACGGTGTTCCTATTGGAAGACCTGCAATAAAGGACATACAGTGATGAACGAAGCTGTCAAGACCCCCGCCTACGAGCCTCTGAAGGAGGGTCTGGCTAAATTGGCCGGAAAGCCCAAGCCGGGTCCGACCTATAAGCGGAACCCGAAAGACAAGATCGAGGCGAGTGCCATTGCTGAGCTGTGCCGACGGCATGGCCGACCGTATGTGTCAAAGCGCATCGGGGTCAGTGTTTCCCACTTGTCCGACATTATCAGTAGTGGCTCGGCTTCAAAACACTACGAACTGGCTGCTCGGTATGTCCTGAGCCGGGAGGCAGACCAGAAGGAAGCCTCCTCTATGACAAGGGACCAGTGTCTTGAGGGTCTGGCCAGATACTATTCCAGGCTGTCCGTCTTTGACCTAACGGCAGAAGACCAAGCCCTCCTCAGCCGGACCCTTGGTGACGCGCTACGCGCCCGCGTGGCGGGCGCTGGGGCGGCTGGCAAGGGGTCCGAGGGGTAGTATGCCTAGCCCGCAACATGCCCGCCACGCGGCCAGCCGGGGGCCAGCAAGCCCCCGGCAAAGCACATACATTGCCAGCCGCATAACCAATACGCCCGCCCTACGTCTAATCCACCGGGACCCCTACATGGACGTTAGCGTTCACGATACTAACCTGGAGGGTCTGGTATATGTGCGAACCGCCATGCCCACTCACACGGAATGCGCTACTGGACTCTATGACCGGGAGGCCACCAGAAGATGGGTGAAACAGTTGATGGGGCTAGGTTTCGTAAGGATACCAACCGAGGACAAATAGTGCTTGCGCACCCCGCCACCGCCCGCTAAATTGGGGGTAGTAAAGGAAATAAAGTAATGCCCAACGTATACATCGTTCAACGACCCAACAAGGAAATGGACCTGTCGTCGGCCCTGGACTACGGGGTTATTCGGTTCGTCATCGAGGACAAGCGGTTCCAGCCCTCCCAGCAGCCCGGCGTGGCCCAGAAGCTCATTTACGAAGGGCTGAAGTCCTTTGACCCGAATGAAGACTACCTTCTGGCCTTGGGACAGGACTGGTGCGGAATCGCCATGGCGGGTATGGCCCTGAACCAAATGTGGCCAGGAAAACCCATCAAGATTCTCCGCTGGGAGCGCAAGCGCAATCCGGCGGAGGGTGCCAAGTTCCCACAGGGGTTCTATACCCCCTCAACCATCCGAATGTAGGAGTGCAGAATGGATGATTTGAACCTGTTCGACGACGTGGAAGGCCCCGACGAGGGGGGCCTTTCCAGGCTGTCCCAAATGTTCCAGCGTCGCCAAGAGCTGGACGAAGTTGTGGAACGGCTGAAGGCCGAACTGCAAGTAGCCACGGAGGAATTGCGCGATCTGGATGAGCGTCAGTTCCCGGAGCTGTTCGATGAGGTCGGCGTCTCGTCGTTCTCGGTGGGCAACCGGAAGGTGGAGCTTCAGGAGAAGCTCTACGGATCACTGCCCAAGGACGAAGAGGAGCTGTCCGTGGCCCTTGGAATCCTGAAAAATCACGGTGGCGAGTCCCTCATGAAGGTGGCTGTCTCGGTTGACTTCAACAAGGGTGAGGCTGAACACGCCAAGCAAACTGCCGAGCTGATCAAGCAGGCTGGCTACAATCCCGTGGTCAAGGAAACCATCCACGCGGCCACCTTGCAAAAATTCGCCCGCGATTTGCTCGAGAAGGGCGAGGTCGTCGACCTCAAGGCCCTTGGCCTGTATCATCGCCGTTTCATCAAGATCAAGTGAGGTCAGCCATGGGTGTCCCCCGTAGGAAACTGCGCCGCGCCGAAAAGGCGGCACATGCTCGGAAAGTCGGCTATTACCCCGACCGCACGTGGATTCCCCTCAGCGGAACCAAACCCTCCCCCGGAGAGCTTGGGCCGGGGATGCGACGGGCAATTGCCCGTGAATCTGGCAAATGACCAATTTTCCGGTGTCAGGTAGCGACAGAGTGCGGGGCGAGTCAAGTCCGGACCGCATGAACAGGGGGTTCGAATCCTCCGACCGGAGCCAGAATCCCGAAAGCCTTGGCCACTAGGGATTAGACAGTCGGGATAGACCGGCCCGGCGCCTCAGCGGCATCTGGGGCAACCTTTAACGGAGAAGTGTGAAAATGGCAACCAAAGACGAAGAAAAGAAAAAGACCGAAGTAGCCGTCGCTTCGCAGGGGGGCAATCTTCCTGCGGCGTCGGATCTGGACATCTTCGCTGACGCGGGTCTTGGTAACGAGAACGTCGGTCAGCAAGACATCACGATTCCCCGACTCAAGGTCGCGCAGGCCCTGTCGCCGGAGATCAAGAAGCAGAAGGCCGAATACATTGAGGGCGCGGAAGAAGGCAGCGTCTTCAACTCGGCCACCCGTGAACTCTACCAGACCCCCCTCGTGGTGGTGCCGGTGGCCTATGTCCGCCGACATCTTGAATGGGTTCCCCGGGAAAAGGGCGGCGGACTTGTGAACGCCGACCATACCGAGTCGATCCTGGAGGAATGCACCCGGACCGAGAAGGGCGATTGGGTCCTGCCCAATGGCAACGAGATCGTGGTCACGCCCGAGCATTTCGTGATTGTCGTCAAGGCTGACGGCTCCTACGAACAGGCCGTGCTGAGCATGTCCGGCTCCAAGGCCAAGATCAGCCGGAACTGGAACACGGCGATCCGGAACGTGAAAATCCGGAACCCCGCCACGGGGTTGATGGTCAATCCGGCCCGGTTCTATATGTCCTACAAGCTGGACACCGTGATGGAAACCAACGATCAGGGGGACTTCTTCAACTGGAAGATTTCGACCAATCTGCCGACGATCGAGATTCCGGACATTGGCGTGGAAGTCTACCGCGAGGCCCGTGCCTTCCATGAGCTGATCAAGTCCGGCATTGTGAAGGCTGAGGTCGAAAACCCGGCCGAGGGCAAACCGGACGCCGGTCCGGTGGACAATAACAACGCCTTCTGAGATCCTAGGGACCGGTGAAAAATAATTTGCGCCGGTCCCGATTTTACACTTGCATCCGGTTTCTAGGCGGGGTATAGTGTTCTAGTTACAAGGCAATAGCGCCACTGGAAACCAAACTGGAGGACCAATCATGGCTCACAAAGTTTACGAAGACACCGTTCTGGCCCAAGGCCCCGGTGCCAATTATGTGAAGCGGCCGAAACTGGCCGCGATCGTCGGTGCCTTTGCGGAACCGACCCGTGTCGATCGTGGCATCGCCGCCGCAGCGGAAGCCCTGCCCGAGCTGAAGTCGAAGAACTGCGAGACCGCCGAAGGCAAGGCGAAGTATCTGCGCAGCTATCTGTCGCAGCTGATCACGGCCGAAGCCCTGACCATCGTCGAACCCGGCACCGCCCCCGAGCCGGCGGCGAAGGCGGAGGGCGGCGAGGAAAAGCCCAAGCGTTCGCGCAAGAAAAAGGAAAAGGCCGAAGAATCCACGGCAGCCGACCCGGCCGAAGGCGGTGAGCCGGCGGAAGAGCCCGCCGAGGGCTGATCCCCCCTCGGGGCTCCGTGGCCGGGCATCCCACGTGCCCGGCCATGTTCATACAGCTATGTAATATTCAGCACAGGAGGAGCTTCTATGCTCATCAATGTCAGGGGGGCATTCGGTGCCGGGAAGTCGACAATTGTTCGAAACGTGCTCGGTAGGCCGAACCTCGGCCAGAATGCCAACCGAGTCACTTTGGCGGAGACCGTGATCGTTCAGGAAAAACCCGACGGACGGACTGTCGAACAAAGGAAGGTGGTCAAAGGAACCTTGGGCCACTTCGGCCATGTTTGCGCCTTGGGGACCTACCGGGCCGAAAACCCCTGCGGTGGGGTGGACGAGTTCAGTTGGAAGGGCGCGCACGACACTATCTGCGACGCCATCGCCTACTCTGCCAGCGCCCATGAGATCACGCTGTTTGAAGGGCAGGTGGTTTCTGGTATCTACCAACGGTATGTGAACCTTTCCAAGAAAATCTTCGACATTACGGGGCAAGTGACCTACGTTGTCTACGTCATGCCGGGCCGGGAAGAATGCTTGCGTAGGGTCTCGGAGCGCAGCGGCAAGCCCATTGACGACCCAAGGCTGATCTCCTCGGTCTATGACAAGTATAAGGCCGTCCAGGGGTGCTTCGACAAGATGACGGCGCTTAACGCCGAATACCTGAATCTTTCCTACTGGCATACGACCGACGATGCCGAGGAATACGTTCGATCCCTTGTGACCAAAGGTCTGCAGAGGGGAATGTGATGGAGTTCCAAACAGATGATTTTGTTCGCTGGGCCTGCTTGCGAGAAGTGTCTCGATTGGCGAGGCAGGCCGGGTTGCCCCGCGAGCGCTGGTCTGAGGACCCTATCATGCGGAACTATCGGTTCTGTAACGTGTCCCGAGAGGATGACAGGGTCACGGGGGTCGTTCGGGAGCTGATTCGAGACCCAATGTCGAAGGCTGGAGCTCCGGCCGTGGAAATCTGCAAGGCGGTGGCCGTTGCCAGATTCTTCAACCTGCCGGGGTCTCTGCTGGAGCTCCGGGAAAAGGAAGCCATCACGGAAACCAAGTGTGACTTGGAGGCTGTCTTTTATGTGATGACCGACCGCGCCATCAGGGGGGACAATTGCTTCAACACGGCATACGTGGTCGGTTGCCCCCCTGGACAATTGGTTAAGCCGTGGCTGGGGATTCCCGGTAAGATCGCGTATGTCTGTTCCATTGTCAAGCGGGCAACGGACGGCGGATACTTCAACTACGAAGCCCCTTCTCGACAGGCATTCGTGGAAAATCTTCGGGAGGCCGCAGGGTTCAAGGACTTTATGGCCGGGCAAGTGGCAGCGGACCTCTACTACACGACAGTGGGGAATTCGTGGAAGGACCATATGACATGGGCTCCCATGGGGCCGGGGGCCATTCGGGGCATCAACCGCTGCATGGGGAGGCCGGTGGAAGCCCCCATGGACCAGAAGACCTACCTCGAAATGGGGACGAAGGCGTTGGAAATGCTTCCGCCCCACATGGTCGCGGATCGGGGTCTCACGTTGCACGATGTCAACAGTAATGTGTTTTGCGAGACGGACAAGTATCTCCGCATCAAGGAGAATCCGCACCGTCGCGTTGGGAGGAGGTTCACGTGAAAGTCATCTATGCGCGCAATGCCGAAGACGCGTTGTTCACCGCCCTGATTCTGTTCCGCAACGAAGGGGTCGAGGAAACCAGCCGCAACGGACGGGTGATTGTTCTCCCGTATCCGGTGACGACTGTCTACAAGTATCCGCGAGAACGGGTTATTTTCAGCGGAGAGCGTGACTGCAATCCGTTCTTGCACTTCTTCGAGAGTCTGTGGATGCTGGCCGGACGGCGGGATGTGGAGTTCGTTTCCCAGTTCTCAAAGAACATCTCCCAGTTCTCTGATGATGGAGTGGTCTTCAACGCCGCCTACGGGCACAGGTGGCGAAGCCATTTCGGCTACGACCAAATCGAATGGGTTATTGACATTCTCCGGAAGGACCCTTCCAGTCGCCGGGCTGTCATTTCCATGTGGGATGGCCACCGAGACCTGATGAATCAGGGCTCCAAGGACCTGCCCTGCAACACTCAGGTCGTGTTCCGGGTCATTGGTAAGACGCTGGATATGACGGTATTCAACCGCAGTAACGATGCGATCTGGGGAGCATACGGGGCGAACGTTGTTCACTTCAGCTTTCTCCAGGAGTATGTGGCGGCGTCCCTGAATGTGGACGTGGGCGCGTATCGGCAGGTCAGCAACAACCTGCATCTATACCCGGATGTGCGAGTGGCGGCTCGTATGCTTGCCCTTGCTGGTGCAAGCAGCGAGCAGCACTATGCCTATGGGAGAGTCAAGACGGCCCCGTTCCTGTTCTATTTCCCGGAAGAGGAAAAGAACGGCTTTGTCGAGGAATTGATGCAGTTTGTCGACAATCCGCACCGACCTCTTTCGGGGAAATCCAGATTCTTCCAGGAAGTGGTGTCCCCCCTGTGGAATCTCTGGGGCGTGAGGGGTGAGACCACGGGCGAAGTCGTCAGGGCCGCTAGGCTGATGGCGGATTGCGACTGGAAATTGGCCGCAACTCAATGGATCAACAGAAGGCGGGCAGCAAAGGATCTACCGCCAATTAACGAAGAGGAGTGCTCCCATGTCCGAAGAACAAGCACAGCCCACGGTGAGCAGGGAAGTCTTGCTCAGCCTGCAATTGCAGGAAAAGGACCAGGAAATCGAGTATCTGCGCAAGGTGTCCTACGAAAGGCTTGTGACCATCCAGATTCTGGCCGAGAGCAAGAGGGCCCAGGAAGAAACGCTCGAGGAAATGAAAAGGGAGTTTGAGGCGCTGAAGTCTACCCTTCCGCAACCGGCGCCGGAAACGCCGCCGAACGTGAATTGGGAAGAGCCGGATGCTCCGGCAGAGGAAGACGGGCCGGAGGTCCTCTCCCCCAGAATCTAAGCAGAAGTCAGGGGCCAGTGGCCCCTGACCGCCCATACAGTAACTCAGTGGCCGGGAGAGCCAATACATGAATCCGAAATATTACAGCAAGATCTCTGAAGTCTCGTCGGTTGTCCGTTATCACCAGTTTCCGGGCCCGATTGAACAGACCATCGCCGCCCACTCGTGGGGGGTTGCGTGGCTGATCACGGAATTCCATCCAGGCCCGTCGGTTGCCCTGATCCGGGCAGCGTTGGAGCATGATTTGCCGGAGCACCTGACCGGTGATCTGTCCTACATTGCGAAGAAGAACTACCCCCCGCTCAAGTCTGCCATGGACAAAGCGGATGAGGATGCGGCCAAGGAAATGGGCCTCACGTCTTTGGAGGGTTTGTCGGTTGAGGATGAGTGGTGGCTCAAGTGGGCAGACCTCATGGAGGGGGCGCTGTGGTGTCGTCACCTGTATGAAAACTATGGGTTCCGGCCCTATGGAAAGAGATGGGCAGCCTATTGCACCGCAATTCTTAACCATTGCGCGCCAAAGGATCGGCGGGACTCAATGGGTGCCGATGCTTGGGCAATGACACTTCACGTTCAACAATCAGCTGTGAGAAACTGAAATGAGTATGGAACATCCGTTTGGGTATGACGAAGAATACGAAGGGGTATTGAAAACGTCTACTCCGTCCCACCAAATACCGCCGAACATCGCCCAGGTCAGCACGGAAGGTGAGTTCGAGCTCACGAAGGAATTTCCCTGGCTTGAATTCCTTACCCCCACGGCCAACAGTGTCGTCAGGGTGCTTTTTGAAAAGGAGCGGCACTATCGCGGTTCCTGGCGAAAGCGCGGTGGCCCCGGAGCTATGATGATGCTCGCCCGCAAGTGGGACCGCATTGAAAATATCGTAGCCGAGAATGGCTGGGACATCTTCCAGGCTCTTGAGGCCGGTGACGGTGACATCGAGGACGACGTGCGAGACCTGCTCGGCTACCTGTTGCTGGTATTGGCCGAGCACGAGCGCCGTCGTAGCACAGGGGAAGTAACCAATGGCTGAGGTAGAACTTTGGATCGACGTGTCCGGAGGGGAATATGGCCTGGATTCTGAATATAAAATTCAAGACTCCAGCGGGCGGTGGCCTTCCTATTTCACCAAATTCGAACACAAGGTCTTTTTCCACCCCAAGACCGGCCATCTGTATGCCGTGGTCGGGGTAATCTTCCAGTCCGAAATGGACCGCTGGATGATAGCCTATCAAAGAGTGACCAGGGGCGGGCTGAAAACTGGCCCAGTCTTTTGCCACTTGCCGGAGGACTTCGAACGGGAAGGGCGATTCATGGAGGTGAAGAAATGAATTACAAGGCAAGTGACGTTCAGGGCACCCATTTTG
>Ga0207415_1000183_pt1 | contig 55389 bp, 50 predicted proteins | sample Passage237A_FD_187369 | JGI IMG/M metagenome (GOLD analysis project Ga0207415, IMG submission 187369) | Cellulose adapted compost microbial communities from Newby Island Compost Facility, Milpitas, CA, USA - Passage2 37A (SPAdes) (version 3) ... | reverse complement strand
GTTAGCGCCAGCCCGTCAGTGACCCACGGACTGCAGGAATGGCTCGAGCTCGAGCCAGTTCTCCTCGTCCGTGCGGTCCTCGCGCCAGATGGCCAGGTACTCCTCCTTGACCTCATCGCTCAGCGCGTTCCATGAGGCCATCACCTGCTCCGCGTTCGCGTGCCAGTAGCCCACAATGCGCTGCTGGGTGATGGGCAGTCCCACCTCCTTGCGCAGCAGCAGGCGAGCGGACCGCGACACCTTGGACTCGCAGGCAATCCACACATACGGGTTCGCGTGGGGCGTGATGACGCCCTCTGCCCACAGTCCTCGCACGATGTCGCACACCGCAGACGGCCCGATGCCGTTGCCGGCCACGCGGTACTGCACGATGACATTGGCGGCAGACGGCAACTCCCGCGCCTCCTCAAGTGAGGGCAGCTCGACGACCACGTGGAAAACCTCGCCAGCCGCAGCGTCGGCCAGGATGCGCGCAATGCCGGGCAGGGCGGTGAGGTCACCGATGAGCACCCGAGTCCTGGAGCCCTCCGGCACCTTGTAGTACGCCATGGCGTCCGAGATCACTACCGTGTCGCCGACCTTCGCCTCGCGACCCCACGTGGCGCCAGGGCCGTGGCCGTGCAGGAACACCTCGAGCTCGAGGCCGCCCGGCACCAGGCCGCTCACGGTGTAGTGGCGCTCCGAGTGGCCGTCGACGTCGAGCGTCTGCGCGCCAAGGTCCACGTGAATGAACTCGTCGCCAACGCCCGTGCTGCGCCACGCGCTGCCCTCTTCAAGGGCGAGCGTGAGCCTCACCATCAGCGGCGTGACCTGCTGCCGAGCGGTGACGGTTGCGGGGTAGATCGGTTCCATGACTGCTTTCTTCAGTATGCGGCCCGACGCTGGGGCGAGGCCAGTGCGCGACCTCGCCCCGGGCGCGGGTCAGGACGCGGGGGTGATGCCGGACGGGAGAGTGCTGGGGTCGCCGTCGAAGGCGGCTTCGAGCTGCGGCACCAGGACGTCGAGCGCGTACGCGATGGACAGCGGGCTCGCGAACGAGAACGCTCCCTCGAAGACGCCATCCGTGGACCAGATCTGGCCGCCCACCTTGGTGGCCTGCATCGACTCGTACAGCGGCAGCCCCTCGACGGTCTCCTGCGTGCCGGGCTCGGTGGCGCCTAGCCAGATGTTGGCGTCGGCGTCGAGCTCATCGAGGTTCTCCGGGCTCACCGTAATGTAGAAGTCCACGGCAGGGTCGCCAAGGCGGTCGATCTTGGTGATGTCCGGGCCCAGCTGACCGATCAGCGCGGGGCGCGGGTCGATCGAGAAGTACGCGCCGGGCTGGCCCTGGTAGAAGAAGTTCACGGATGCGGAGTAGTTGGCCCAGTCGGGGTGCGCCTCCTTGATGGCCGCGATCTTGTCCTCGACCTCGGCGATGATCTTCTCGCCCTCCTCGACCTTGCCCACCGCCTTGGCAATCGAGCGGGTCTCCTCGGCGAACGGCATGCCGTAGTCGGCGTAGTCGCCGCTCTGCGCGAGCGTGGGGGCGATCTGGCTCAGCAGGTCGTACTGCTCCTGGGTGATGCCGGACCACGTGGCGATGATGAGGTCAGGGCTCAGCGCGGCAATGGCCTCCATGTCGAGGTCACCGTTGCTCAGCACAGTGGGCTCGGCGCCAACGGCCTTGCGGGCGTCGTCCGCCCACGGCCAGGTCGCGTACTCGTAGCCGCCGTACCACTCGCGCACCGCGATGGGGGCCACGCCGAGCGCGTAGAGCCAGTCCTGCTCGTGGAAGCCCACCGTGACGATGCGCTCGGGCTGCGCGGGGATCGTCGTGGTCCCGAACTTCTGCTCGATGCTGACGGGGAAGGCCGCACCGCTGTCGCCGCCAGCCGTGGGGCTGGACGCACCCGTCGGCTCTTCCGACGACGAGCAGGCCGCGAGCGCAAGGGCCGCAACTACCGCGAGGGCAGCGGCAACGCCGCGCTTGGTCCTCGTGTGCTTCATAGTGTGTTCTCCTTCATGCCCGACGCTCGGGCTGGGACGGCGGAACGCCCGGGTGGGGCTCCGGTTGGGACGATGAGCGGCGTGCCGGTCACCGGGTCGGGGACAACTGTCACCGGCAGGCCGAAGGCCGCCGATACCCTCTCCGCGGTGAGCACGTCGTTGGGCTCTCCACGCGCCAGGATCAACCCGGCGCTCATGAGGACAAGGTGGTCCGCGTAGCGGGCCGCCTGGGCAAGGTCATGAAGCACCACCACGATGGTGCGGCCCTCGGCTGCGAGACCGTGGACCAGGTCGAGCACCTCGTACTGGTGCGCGATGTCGAGGAACGTCGTGGGCTCGTCGAGGAGGAGCAGCTCGGTGCGCTGCGCGAGCGCAAGCGCGATCCAGGCGCGCTGACGCTGACCGCCGGACAGCGCGTCGACGGGGCGCTCGGCGAGGCCGGTGAGACCGGTCGCCTTGAGCGCCTCGTTCACCGCGATCGTGTCTTCCTCAGACCAGGGACGCAGCGCCTTGAGATGCGGAGTGCGTCCACGGCCCACGAGGTCGCGCACAGTGATGCCGCCAGGAGCGACAGGCGACTGCGGCAGGATGCCGAGCTCGCGAGCGACGTCCTTCGTGGAGCGCTCGTGGATGTCGTGTCCGTCGAGGAGCACCGTTCCGGACTTGGGCGCATGCAGCCTTGCGAGTGCACGCAGCAGCGTGGACTTGCCGCAGCCGTTGGGGCCGACGATCGCGGTGATCGCGCCCGGCGGGATCTCCAAGGACACCTCATGGACGACGCGGGCGTCGCCGTATGCGAGGGTCACTCCCTGGGCGCTGAGCCGGGATTCGGTGCGCGGTGTATCGGTCAACGGAACGCGTCCTTCGAACGAATGATGAGGTAGATGAGGTACGGGCCGCCGATGAGCGAGGTGTACAGGCCAACCGGCAGCTGCACCGAGTCGATCAGCTCCCGCGCGGCAAGATCCGAGGCGACCGTGAGGATCACGCCGATGAGCGCGGCGGAGACCACGGTGATGCCTGGACTCCTCGTGATGCGCCGTGCGATCGCGGGGGCGACCAACGCGATGAAGGCGATCGGTCCCACGAGCGCCGCGGCAAGACCCGCCGCAACCGCCGCCGCCGCGAGCGCGACAAACCGCAGCTGACCGGGTCGCAGACCCAATCCCGCTGCGAGCTCGTCGCCCATCTCCAACACGCGCAAGCGTCGGACCATGAAGATCGCAAGGGGCACGATGACCGCGCACGAGGCCGCACCCATCGCGACGTGCTCCCACGTGCGGGCGTTCGTGGAGCCCACGATCCATGCGTACGCCTGGGGCACCACGTCCTGAGGGATCTTGGTGAGCGTCAATGTGATGACGGAGGTGGCGACAAAGTTCACGCCAATGCCGGCGATGATCATGCGGAACGGCTCGAGTCGTCCTTGCGAGCCGAGCACGATGACGAGAGTGGCCGCCGCGAGCGCGCCGATCACCGCGAACGGCGCGAGCGCGAGCGACGATGTGGTGCGAGCGACGTAGATGCACAGCACCGCACCCGCAGCGGCACCGGCGCTCACACCCAGCAGATCCGGGGAGGCAAGGGGGTTGCGCGCGATCGACTGCATGAGCGCTCCAGAGGTCGCGAGCAGCGCACCCACGAGCGCCGCCGTGTAGATGCGCGGGGCGCGCAGCTGGCCAACGATGAAGTCGGCCCCGGTTCCCGTGTCGATGCCGATGGCCGCGCGCAGGGTGTCGAACAGCGACACGGCCACGGTGCCGGTGGCGAGGGACACGATGACTAGGACGAGCGCGAGCGCCGCGATCACGAGCGTCACCGCCGTGCCATAGCCCAGCCGACGCCGTGGCTGGGTGAGCTTGGCGCCTGGGGTGGGCGGAGCGTCGGGCAGGAGGGTGGTCACAGCGTCACCACCGTGAGCCGGCGCGCCATGAACGCGAGAAGCGCGCCGCCGAGGAGCGCCGTGGTGACGCCGACCGAGATCTCACCGGGGCGGGCGACGAGGCGTCCTGCGACGTCGCACAGCAGGATCACTGCCGCGCCAACGGGCAGCGACAAGCCGAACAGCCATGACAGCCGCGCGCCGGTGACTCCACGCACAAGGTGCGGAACCGCGAGACCAATGAAGGCGATGGGACCCGCGAGCGCAGTCGCGAGGCCCGCGAGCACCGTGACCGCGACCATGACGAGTGCGCGGGTGCGGCCAGGGCGGGTGCCAAGCGATGCGGCTGCGTCGTCGCCCAGGGCGAGCGCGCTGAGCGATCGGGTTGCGAAGGCGGTGAGGAGCACGGCGAGCGCGCCAGCGATGGCTAGGGGAATGAACGGGGCGCTCGTGCGGGCGATGAGAGAGCCGGCGAGCCAGAACCGGAAGTTGTTCAGCGCGTCGGGATTCATGAGGAGCAGTCCCGTGGTCACAGAGCCGAGCACGGCAGTGAGCGCCGCGCCGCCGAGCGCAAGTCGCACGGGCGAGGACATGCCAGCGCCGCGGCCGCCGATCGCGAAGGCCGCGATGCACGCGAGCGCGGCGCCAAGGAAGGCGAGCCACAGCTGGCCGCTGAAGGTGCGGATGCCGAAGAAGGTGATGCCCACGACGATCGCAAGGGAGGCGCCCGCGTTGATGCCGAGCAGTCCGGGATCCGCGAGCGGGTTGCGCGTGACGGTCTGGGTGAGGGCGCCAGCGAGCGCGAGGGCTGAGCCTGCCAGCAGGCCGATGATGGTGCGCATGACGCGGCTCTCGCGCACGATCGCCTGCTCCGCGACAGCGGGATCGAAGTGGAACAGGGCGTCCCACACGGTGCCGAGCGGAATGGAGCGGGCACCCAGGCACAGGGACAGGATGACCGCGACTGCCAGGAGTGCAAGTGATGCAAGGAGCCAAGGGGTCATCGACGCGCCCGCACTTTTGCGGGGCGCGCTGAGGCGCGCTCGGTCGCGCTCAAGGATGGTCATTGGGCTCCAACGCTGCGTGGTTAGGGAAACCTAACCGAAGCAAGTGTAGCGATAATTCGCAACATGTCACTTGCGTAATTAGTCACAGGTTCTTGGCGCGACCGTTGCCGAACCGTGACTCTGTGGGCTTGCCCCGCCGCGCCGCGCGCGAGCAGACTAGTCAGCGCTGAGTGTGCCGCACAGCCTGGCAGGGATTGCGGCTCAGATGAAAGGCCTCGTCGGGTCAATGGCGATCCGGCGGGGCCTTCTTCATTACGCGCTCTTGAACAGCCCCACCCGGTTGCCTTCAGTGTCCTTGATGTACGCGTAGGCGCCGTAGTCGCCCGCATCCGTGGGTTCGAGCAGCACTTCTCCCCCGGCTGCTGGCACGCGATCCAAGACGGCGTGCAGCGACCCCTCAACCTCGAGGTAGATCATGTTGCCGGTGGTGCTCGGCGCATTTCCGCCGTGGATGACGTCCGGCGCGATGAGCGCTCCGCCCGCTCCATCGTCGTCGGCGGGGAAGATCGCGGTGTCGCCGCCGAGGTTCACGCGGGACATCGTGATGTCGAGGATGGCCTCGTAGAAGGCGACGGCCCTGTCGAGGTCCGTGGTCTGAATCTCGAACCAGGCGATGGCGTTCTTGGGCATGAGGGACTCCCTTGCGGTAGGTCCCTCCGACGCTACGCCTGCTCGCTCCGCATGTCCTGCGCGATGCGCTCGACCGCGTCCTTGGCCTCGGCCAAGCCGCTGCCGTAGCGCTCGCGGTACACCTTGATCGCCCGAATCAACTGCTCCGCCTGAAGGAGTTCACGGATGTCCGCGTCAGCAGCTCCCGCCTGCACCGCTGGGCGCGGTGCCGCGGACTCCTGAGCTCCCACGGACTCTCCCCGGGCGATGGCATCGATTGCATCCTTCGCGTCCGCGAGGCTCACGCCCGTGTGTTCGCGATAGAGCTTGATCGCCATGATCTTCTCGCCCGAGCGCGCCAGCTGGGCAATCCTGTCCTCTGGAGACGCTTGTGCTCGCGCGGCCTGCGACTGCGCGATCAGGTCCTCCGTCGACGTGGCCCTGCTTCCAAAGAGATCCCTCAGTCCCATGTTCGTCACCCTAGACCCGGGGCACCGAGGGCGCTCGCCGACGCTGTTTCTCGCACCGCTCAGGCACGTCACAATCCTGTGCACAAGCAGGCCTAGCGTCGCGCTAGGGTGAAGCCATGTCCCCAGTGGAGGCACCTGACGGCAAGATCATCCCCACCGATGACGAAGTCGCGGAGATGGTCTTTACGCAATTTACTGCGCTCGCCGGACGCGAGATCGGTCGGCGCTACACGATGCATGACCACGTCACCGTGCGCATCGGAGACGACTACGGAGTGCTCCTGCCCATTGTGGACGGGCAAGACCACCTCTACGAGCGAGTCGCCGACCTCCTTGCTCCGCTGCTTCCCACGTGGACGTTCCCGTACTCCGCCCCTATCGCGGTAGGGCAGCCCGGCGGCAAGTATCCGTACCACTGGAACTTGGTGCACTGGATCTCCGGCTCCACCGCCGCGCTGGTCCCGCTCCATGACCAGTCAGCGGCCGACCTCGGCGCCGCGATCCGCCAGATTCACCAGAAGGCGCCCGACTCGGCCCCGGACAATCCCGTCACCTCGCCCACGCTTGCCTCGCTCGAAGGGGAGTGGCGACGGCTGCTTGAGGCCACCGCAGCGGCTGGTGCCCCAGAGAACCGCGAACTGAACGTCGCCACAGCCGATGCCATGTGGCAGGAGGCGATGGCGACGCCGGTCGACGCTCGCACGTGGACGCACGGCACCATCGACCCGCGTGCAGTTCTGAGCGACCGGGGCAGCTTCGCCGGTGTACTCATCTGGCACCGGTTCGGCGCAGGAGATCCCGCAGGGGACCTTGGCTACGGATTGAATCTCGTGACCGACGTGCAACGCGCTGGCTTCCTCAAGGCCTACGGCAAGATCTCCAAAGAGGTCGCCGCGCGCGCCAAAGGCTGGCAGCTCCTTGGTGCGCTGCGGCTCATCGAGAACGGCGACCCGTTCCTTGTGCGCATCGCGTGGGAGCGGCTCATCGAGCTCGACCTGGTGCGAGAGCTCTAAGCCAGGTCCGGACAGACCACATTCAGCGCGCCAGTGATGGCCGCCTGCTGCTTGATCCACACATCATTCGAGGGCCACATCTGCGCGACGGGCGCAAAATCAGCGTCCGACGCTGCCTCACCCTTCGCGAGGATCTCACCAAAGATCTCGTTCGCCTTGCGGAAGTTCGCAAGACCCTCGTCTGGTGTGCCGTACATGACGCTTTCGACCCCCTTGAGCTGGTCAAGGTTGTCGAGCATTGCGGCGAAGGTGTCGGGGTCGTAGCCCAGCTGCGACAGGGTCCCAAGTGCGCTCACCGTGCGCGTCTGGCCAAGGAACTGGCTGAACATGACGAAGGAGACGAGCTCGTCCTGGGAGAACGCCGAGCACTCCCCGCTGCTGCCCGCCTGGCTGCCTCCACCGCTGGCGCCCTCTGCCGCCACCGTGGGGCTTGGCTTGGGTGAGTCAGCCGGGCCGTCGTCGCTGGGGCCTCCGCAGCCGGCGAGCACGAGGACGGCGGCCGTTGCGACCGCGAGAATGCGAAGCTTCATAGTTCCTCCATTCGGCGCCATCGTGGCATACGTCGCCGATTGTCACGGGCAGCGCGGGGCACAATGGCCGCATGATTCGCGACGCGAGGCCCCTGGACGATGCCGCACGCATCGCACAGATCTACAACAAGGAGATCGCGACGAACACCGCGACCTTCGAGGTGGACCCTGTGGGCGAAGCGGCCATGGCCAATCGCATAGCGGCCGTGCAGGCTGCGGGACTTCCCTTCATCGTGGCGACCGACGTGCTTGGCGTCATCGGGTACGCCTACGCCTCGCCGTTTCATGAGCGGGCGGCGTATGTGCACACGCTGACCTGCTCGGTGTACCTCGACGCGGCCTCGCGGGGCCGGGGTCTGGGCAAGGCTCTCTATGAAGAGCTGATCCGGCGCGTCTCCACGCTCGCGGACTCTCCGCACGCCCCCGTGCACTCGCTCGTGGCACTCATCGCGCTGCCCAACGATGCCTCGGTGGCACTTCATGAGTCCGTGGGCTTCACACGCGCCGGCGTGATTGCCGAGGCGGGCTACAAGTTCGACCGCTGGATCGACATGGGGTACTGGCAGCTGCGTCTTCCGCGCACGGTGTGAAGGCATGTGCGCAGAATCTGCGGTTGTAGCCTGTGAGATTTTCGTCCGCCCTATTGCGCACCGCGCCGTCGAGGAAAACAATGAGCGGGTCACGGCCACGGGTCACAAGCCCCATTTCTCCGTGATGCCGGCTTCGCCGGGCAATTGAATAGAAGGCAGAACCATGAACAGCCCCACCGAAAGGCGGGGATCCGAGGACGGCTTCTCCCTCGTAGAGGTGCTCGTCGTCATCATCATCATTGGAATCCTCGCCGCAGTTGCTGTGCCGCTGTATCTCGATCAGCAGACAAAGGCACACGATGCGGCGGCAAAGTCTGACCTGACCAATCTCGCGACTTTCGTGATTGCGGCAGCGGCGGAGACTGGTGCAGTCCCCACCGTGACCGTCTCGGGAAACGCGTATCTGGTCAACGGAAAGGAAGTGGTGGCAGCCACGGAAGGTGTGGTGTTCGGAGGAATCTCCGGAACCTCTGCCGAAACGTGGTGCTTCGACCTCACGCATCCAGGAGGGTCTTTCACTGCAAGCCCCGGACTGATGTTCACCTCCGATGCAGGCTATGCCGTCGGACAATGTCCATAGCACTGAAATCACCAGCGGGTCCGGCCTCAACGGCCGGGCCCGCTTTTTCATGCGCCGGCCCGACGCTCGCGGCGCCAATGTCGAGCGGTTGCGTAGCGTCGGGGTTGAGAAAGGGAGGCACGATGCTGGTGTGGTTCGAGATCCCGGCCAGGGATTTGGCGCGGGCGACGGCGTTCTACGAGGCGGTGTTCGACATCACGACCACCCCAGAGGACATTGGAGACGGGCAGCCCAAGTCCCTCCTTCCAGGGACGGGGGCGATCGCCCAGGGCGCACCATGGACTCCCTCGCAGCAGGGCATCGTCGTCTACTTCGATGCCGGAGACGACCTGCAGGGGTGCTCGATCGCGTCGTGGCGAATGGCGGGACCGTCGTGGAACCCAAGCAGCCTGTCGCGGCGACGCCGGGATATTGGGCGCGTTTCCGTGATACGGAGGGCAATCTCATTGGGGTGCTGTCGCCACACTGAGGCGTCGCTTCCCCGAGCGCGCCATGTCTGCCACGCTATGGCGCATGCAACGACGCCTTCTGATCGGGGGGATTGCCGCGACGCTCGCGCTCGCCGCCTGCACCCCAGCACCTGACGTGGTGACGTCGTCGCCCGCTGTGACAGCGTCGGGCACAGCGACGGAACCCATCGCTCCGCTCGAGCCGGGCGTCTACGCGATCGAATGCGGGGCCGACGAGCACTTGCCTACGAGCGTGCGCGTGCTGGGACCGGACCACTACCGCGTGGGCGGCTGGAATCACGTCAACGGCGTCGGCTCTTTCGAGAATGTGGCGCTCGAGTCGCGCGAGTACGCGATCTCGGCGAAGAACTACCTGGAAGATCCCTCGTGCGATGGGGCCAAGACCCTGCAGGTGGTGCTCGCCAAGAAGACCTACGACTGGGACAAGCAGCACGCCAACGGCCTCGAGTCGCAGTTCCCCGGTGAGGAGTTGACCTTTGGGCAGGTCGAGTCGATTGTGCTGGAGCTGCGCATCGACATGAGCCGTTCGGTGCTGCCGCAGGCCGCGGACTACGAGGAGCGCTATGGCGACCTGCTGACGCCCGAGCAGCTCGCTGAACTCGACGGCGGCAAGGTGAACCTCGAGTTGACGCTGTTCGGCTCCGGCGCCACGGCAGACCAGCCGTTCATGAACGCGGGAACCATCATCGAGGTGGACCCTGGTCAGTTCGGGGACGGGTGGATCCGCGTGAAGGTCCCACGCGAGGAACTCACGTTCTACACGGAGAAGAATTACGAACGCACACCGGTGGGCGAGGACGAGCACCAGGATCTGCTCGTCAAGGGGCTGCGCATCAATCCGGAGACCTCGAGCGGCAACGAGGTGCGCGTCTACGTGGGCGACGCATTCGACCCGCAAGGCAAGCCGGAGCTGTTCAAGGAGATGGCGCTGAGCTTCTACGTGATCGAGGTCGAGCGCTCCGCCCCCTAGCGCGCCCACAGCGCCCGCCCCGTAGCGCGCACCCGCCGCCTGCGCCCTGCATGTCGATTACGCCCGGATTCGGCTCTCTCATGCGCGCTGCGTGTCGATTACGGTCGTGCTCCGCGGTGACACCTGCCGTGCGCGGGTGGAGGCGGGCCCAGCGCCGCCATAGCCACGATCGACACGCAGGGCGCTTGACCCTTCCGAATCACGGCGAAATCGACACGCAGCGTGCAGCGGGGGGAAAGACAGCGGCCCGGTACCCCTTCGGGAACCGGGCCGCGCCTCTCACACAGCTTTACGCGCCGCGAACCGCCTGAGTCGCAGCGATGAGGTTCTCGAGCGTCGCCTTCGTCTCGGGGTACGCACGGGTCTTGAGACCGCAGTCGGGGTTGACCCACAGCTGCTTGCCGGGAATCGACTCCTTCGCGAGCTGCAGCAGCTCCGTGATCTCCTGCGTCGAGGGAACGCGCGGCGAGTGGATGTCCCACACGCCCGGTCCGATCTGGCGCTCGTAGCCGTGGTTGCGGATCGCGGGGAGCACCTCCATGCGCGAGCGGGCCGCCTCGATCGAGGTGACGTCCGCGCCAAGGCCGTCGATCGCATCGATGATCTCGCCGAACTCCGAGTAGCACAGGTGCGTGTGGATCTGAGTGTCGTCCGCGGCGCCGGAGGTCGCAAGCAGGAACGAGTTCACCGACCACTCGAGGTAGGCGGGCTGGTCCTTCTTCTTGAGCGGCAGCAGCTCGCGCAGGGCGGGCTCGTCCACCTGAATGATGCCGATACCAGCGGCTTCGAGGTCAGCGATCTCGTCTCGGAGCGCAAGCGCCACCTGGTTGGCAGTCACGCCAAGCGGCTGGTCGTCGCGAACAAAAGACCACGCGAGGATCGTCACGGGACCGGTGAGCATGCCCTTGACCGGCTTGTCGGACAGCGACTGGGCGTACTGCGCCCAGCGCACGGTCATGGGCTCAGGACGGGCGACGTCACCCCACAGAATCGAGGGGCGAGTGCAGCGCGAGCCGTACGACTGCACCCAGCCGTTGACGGTCACGTCGAAGCCGTCGAGCAGCTCCGCGAAGTACTGCACCATGTCGTTGCGCTCCGCCTCGCCGTGCACCAGCACGTCGAGACCCAACTCCTCCTGGAGCTTGATGACGGAAGCGATCTCCGCCTTCATGGCCTCTTCATACGCGGCGTCGTCGATCTCGCCCTTGGCCCACGCGGCGCGGGCCTTGCGGATCTCGGGAGTCTGCGGGAACGAGCCGATGGTCGTGGTCGCGAGCTCGGGCAGGTTGAAGCGAGCATCCTGCGCGGCGGCACGCACCGAGTAGGGCGCACGCTGCAGATCAGCGGGCGTCACGGCCTCGAGAGCCTCGCGGACGTCCGCACGGTTGGTGCCAGGGTGAGCCTTGCGAGAGGCGAGCGCTGCGCGCGCCTGAGCAAGAGCGTCGGCCACGGCCTCCGCGTTCCCGCCCGACGCTGCGGCGAGGGTCGAGATCTCCGTCACCTTCTCGTCGGCGAAGGCGAGCCAGGACAGCAGCTCCTCGCCCAGGTGCTCCTCGCCCTTGAGGGTGTGGGGCACGTGGAACAGCGAGGTGGAGGTGCCGATCGAGACGACGGCGCCGAGCGCGGCGACGGCCTCAGCCTTCGCAAGCGCGGCGTCGAGGTCTGTGCGCCAGATGTTGTGGCCGTCAACGACGCCAGCGACGATCTGCGTGCCATCGGCGATCTCCGAGGGCACCGAGCCGCGGACCAGATCGATCGCGACCGCGTCGACGCCGGCGCCGGTGAGCACGGGCAGTGCGTCGTCGAGCGAGTTGTACGGCGCCGCGACAAGCAGCTTGGGGCGGTTCGTCAGCGCGACGAAGCCCTCGTAGACCTTTGCCGCGTTGGCGAGCACCTCGGAGCGGTCGGCGTCGATGTCGGCGACCAGGATCGGCTCATCGATCTGCACCCACTGGACCCCGGCGTCGGCGAACTTGGCAAGCAGTTCGGAGTAGACGGCGACGAGGTCATCGAGGCGCTCAATGGGGTGGAAGCCCGTGGGGGCGTCGTCCGAGGGCTTGGCGAGGTACAGGAAGGTGAGGGGGCCGGTGATGACCGGGCGGGTCACGAAGCCGGCAGCCTTGGCCTCCTCGAACTCGTCGACCCAGCGGGTCGAGGACAGGGAGAAGACGGTCTCGGGACCGATCTCGGGGACCAGGTAGTGGTAGTTCGAGTCGAACCACTTGGTCATCTCGAGCGGGGCCTTGGCACCCTCGCCACGCGCGATGGTCGAGTAACCGGCGAGGTCCACCGAGCCGTCGGCCTTGCGCAGCGACGAGAAGCGCGTGGGCACCGCGCCGAAGGTGACCGCGGCGTCGAGCACGTGGTCGTAGAAGGAGAAGTTGCTGGGGATCGACGAGTCGTCGCGGCGCAGGCCAAGCTCTGCGAGTCGCTCGCGGTTCTCTGCGCGCAGCGCGGCGGCAGCTGCCTCGAGCGCGGCCTCGTCAGTTGCGCCCTTCCAGAAGGACTCCAGCGCCTTCTTCAGTTCGCGCATTCGACCGATCCGGGGGTATCCGAGGATGGTGCCGCCAGGGAAGGCGGGCGCAGGAACAGAGGCGTTGTTGAACTCAGACATGATTCCTCGTGGAGGTTGTTGCGCGGCGGGCTCGCCATTGCGCTTGATCGACGCCGTCAGTGGCGCCGCAGGTGTGGTCGCGATTGTAGCCCCAGCGTGCAGGCGAGGCCAAGGGCCAAAGGCTGTCGAGGATGCGAGCTAGGGAAGAATCCCCATGAACGTCGACCCCTCATAGCAGGGGGCTCGCGACATACCTGACTCAGTCACCTGTTCCTCTGACACGGCGTAGAGCAACTCGGTGGCTGTGGCGCCGGGGTCCACCGTGACGCCACGATCAGCAAGACAGTTGACGATGAACTCTCGCTGGTCCTCAAAGGTCGCGAGATACGCGTCAATCGCTACCGGCTGCCCCAAGTAGAACGAATCCACGAAAGCGAAGTGCTTCGCGTCGCACTCTACTGAGAGTTGTGATGCCTGGTCTTGCGTGAGGCCGGGCGGGTCTCGGTACCGCATGGACGGGTGAGGAAGACCGGGATAGATGTCCTCGGGCTCATCCACGACAACTGTGAACCCCGCTTCCTCCAGGCACTCGACACCCGCCACGAACTGAACGCTCAGGTCATCAAATGACAGCGTGCCCTTCTGCAGCGCGCGCTCAAGGAGCGCCACCTGCTCTGGACTGGCGCCGCCCTGCCGAGCTTCGGCGACGAGTGAAGACAAATCTGGTCTGGGCACGGACGGCGCCTCGTGATTCCGGTTGTCCGCGGTGCATGCGCTGGTAGCCATTGAAAGGAACATGGCTACCAGCGCCGCACGGTACAGAATCGTCACTACACCGCCAGGTACGAGACGGTGATAAGGCCGCGAATGCCGTGGTCCGAGCCGACGAGCCCCGGCCCGTTTGGAGCGTACTTCGTGAAGCTCGACACCCCCGGCAGCGAGTGCGACCAAGCAGTCCAGTAGGGCGGGCCGCCTCCATTCGCCTGCAAGTACAGTCGCACTGAGAGTGTGCCGCAGGATCCAGAGACCTTTGAGGTTTTGCCCCACCCAGAGGCGTTGGTCTTGCTGGCCGAACAGATGTTGTCGCCAAATGTCCCGGAGCCTGCCGCGGCAGGCGTCAGGCCCGCACAGACCAGGATCAGTCCAACCACAACTCCCAAGGCTCCTAAGCGCGGATTGGTCATGACGAGTCCTCCTCGACTCGATGTGGATCGACCTCGCGGCCGATGGCGCCGATGGCGCCGATGGCGCCGATGGCTACGCTACGCGTGTCTGCCCAGCGGCAAAAGCCCCCACTTATGGGGTCACTACGGCGGAGTTCTTTGGTGGAGATGCAGCGTGGGACCATGGATTCATGGAAGAGGTCTCACCACGGTCCATCTCGCTCACTCGCGAATCCCGCGGCGTATACGTCGCGCGCAATGCAGCAGGGGCGGAACTGAGGTTTGGGCACGAGTCAGGCGGCTTCGGGTCCGTCGAGCTGCTCCTTGCAGCCATCGCGGGTTGCTCCGGCACCGACCTCGACGAGATGACATCCCGCCGCGCCGAGCCGCTCGTGTTTGAGGCGAACGTAACTGCCGACAAGGTCACTGGCGACGGCGGGAACATCCTTCGCAACATCGTTGTCGAGTTTCGCGTGGAGTTCCCGGAGGGTGAGGACGGCGACAAGGCCCGCGCCCGGGTTGAGCCTGCCCTGCGCGCGGCTCACGAGCGCACGTGCACGGTGTCCCGCACGATCGAGAACGGCGCAAAGGTCACGCTGAAGACTGCGTAACCGCAGCGTCGGCCCTACCTGGGCAGGGACTTCACAAGCTCCAGCGCCGCCTCGTGGCGGTTGAAGGTGATGATGTGGATGCCGGGGGCGCCCGCGTCGATCAGGCTGCGCGACAGTTCTGCGGCGTGAGCAACGCCCAGCGCCCTCGCCTCGTCGTCGCTTTCTGCCGCCTCAAGCGACGCGAACAACTCGTCCGGGGTGGGGACGCCCGTGAGTTCCTGTGCTCGCGCGGCACGGCGGGCAGAGACGAGCGGCATGACCTCCGGAACGATGGGCACGTCGATCCCCTGTGCCTTCGCGTCCTTGACAAGGCTCGTGTAGTGATCCACCTCGTAGAACACCTGCGTGATCGCGAAGTCCGCGCCGGCCCGCTGCTTGGCCTGCAGCACGTCGAGGCCCTGTTGACGCCAACGCTCCATCGCGTGCTGGGCGGGGAAGGCGGTGACGCCAATGCAGACCTCGACGCCATGTGCCGCGGCGACTTCGCGCAGCAACTCGACAAGCTGGTACGCGTAGAGCAGTCCCTCGGGATGGGGTCTCCAGTCCGTCTGGCCCTTGGGCGGGTCTCCGCGCAGCGCGAGGAAGTCGCGAACACCATCGGCGAGGTAGGCCTCGATAACGGAGACCAGTTCGTCGCGCGACTGGTCCACGCACGTGAGGTGCGCGAGCGGCGGCAGGGTGTGAGCGAGCGCGAGTTCGTGGACCACGGCGCGCGAGGTGGTGCGCGTGGTGCCGGAGGCGCCGTAAGTGATCGACATGAAGTCCGGCTTGGTCGCGGCCAGCAGGCCCATCGTCAGCAGCAACTGGTCCTCGGCGTCCGGCGTGCGGGGCGGGAACAGCTCATAGGACAGCGTGGGGCGACCACCAGCAAGGGCGGCGTCGAGCAGGCTGCGGATGGTCATGGCGTGGCAAGAATACGCGTCCACAGCGCCGACGCCACCCCCAGTTATCCCCAACCTCGCCTTCTTACTGGGTCCAGCGTCGGACCGTCACGGCAGACTGGGCGACATGATCACCGAGACCAACGACCTGCTCCGCTGCTTTGGCGCGGGCGACCCTCTGTACGAGGAGTATCACGACAACGAGTGGGGCGTGCCCGTGCATGGGGACTCCGCGATCTACGAGCGCATCGTGCTTGAGGGCGCTCAGTCCGGGCTGTCGTGGATCACGATTCTGCGCAAGCGAGAGGGGTATCGCGCCGCGTTCGCAAACTTCGACCCAGCAGTGGTGGCGGAGTTCGGCGACGACGACGTTGACCGGCTGCTCGCCGATCCCGGCATCGTGCGCAACCGCATGAAGATCAACTCAGCGATCACCAACGCTCGAGCGCTCGTGGCAATGCAGGAGGCGGGCGAGAGCCTCGACGACCTGTTCTGGTCCTTCGCGCCTCCCGCGCGCAAGAAGCCGCCGGCGGGGTGGGGGGACGTGCCGGCTCAGACTCCCGAGTCCGCAGCCCTCGCCAAGGCCCTCAAGAAGCGGGGCTTCGTCTTCGTGGGCCCCACCACGATGTACGCATCGATGCAGGCATGCGGCCTGGTCAACGACCACATCAAGGGCTGCGTGGCGCTGAAGAAGTAGTCAGCAGTACGCCTTGCGGTGACGCTCTACCGCGTCCTCGATGAGCGCCTCGACAATGCGCTTGTCCGCGGGCAGCCACGCGACATCGCGCCACGCACCCGGCTCAAGCCAGCGCACCTCGTCGTGGTCCTCAAGCGCTCGCGGCTCGGGGATCACGCCGTCGACGCCCGGTGCAACCGTGGCCCACCAGATGCGCAGCACCAGGCGCTCCCCCTCGACGTCACCGGGGCGGAGCATCCACACGGGGGTGTCGCAGCCAAAGTCGTCGCCCTCGTCGGGACCGGGGATCTCCTCGCCCAGGTCGACCTCGATGCCGATCTCCTCGCGCAGCTCTCGCCTCAACGCACGTTCAGGAGTCTCGCCGCGCTCGACCTTGCCGCCGGGAAACTCCCACAGACCCGCGAGGGCCGGCGGACCGGTGCGCCTCGCCGCGAGCAGCACTCGCGGCGCGTCAAGAGAGTCCGTGATGGCCGCCGCCACCACAAGGCGCGTGCCGGAAGCGCCGCCCATCCTCTACTCCGTGAGCTCCACGTAGCCAGCCGCGTCGAGCAGGCCGCTGGGCTCCTCCGTGATGGTCGCCTTGAAGATCCAGCCAGCCACAAACGGATCGGAGTTGATGTCCTCTGGCGTGTTCGCGAGCGCCTCGTTGACGGCAGTCACGGTGCCCGTGATGGGCGAGTACAGCTCGCTCACGGCCTTAGTGGACTCGAGTTCTCCGCATACCTCGCCAGCGGTGACTGTGGCGCCCACCTCGGGGGCCTCGACATAGACGATGTCGCCAAGCGCATCCGCAGCGTGCGCCGTGATGCCCACGGTCACCTCGCCGCCAACGGCGACTTCGCCATCCACCCACTCGTGCTCGGGTGAGTACTGCAGGTCCTCGGGAACGTCAGCCATGCTCAACTCCTCGCTCGCTTGGTCTCACGACCGCCGGTACAACGGTACCAAGCCATGCGACCCTCATCACCGTCGGTCCCGTGCCCAGTACGAGCAATGCGACACCACGGCTTGTCCCGCGCCCTCATTGCCAATCATGTTCTACAGTCACTGTCGGGGGGTGACATTGATGTACCTCCTGACAATGCGCTTTGCGCCAACACAAAGGAGGACAAATGAAGAAGACCCACATTGCCCTGGCATTTGCTGGTGCGCTGCTGGCCACCGGAATTGCCGCCAGTGCAAACGCAGCCACCGGAACCGGAAGTTTCACGGCAACCTGCGACCCCGCAAACTACGGCTTCTCGACCAACGGTGTTGCGTATCAGCACTCCACGAAGGGAACTCTGTCGATCAAGCAGACCGACACGGATCCCGAGTTGACCTCAAGCGTCAAGGCAGTCTCGCAGAATGGCAACTCTCTGAGCGTCAAGAACGTCTCCGACGGCGAGACCGCTAGTTGGTCCAATGTGCTGTCGGGCCAGTACAAGGTTTACGCACGCAGTTCTTCGCAGGTGAACTGCAACGGGTGGTTGCCCGGTAACGGCAACTACAAGTTCGAGTACAAGATCACCTACTAACCTCTACCCAACCCGGTTGCGCGGACTGTCGCGTGCGGTCCGCGCAACCGTCTGAGGAGCGAACACTTGATGCAGCACCGCAGGAGATATCGGTACCAGTGGGTTCTAGCGGCTTCGGTCGTGGCGACCATGTCAGCATGTAGTTCTGGGCCAGACGCAACGTGGACGACGGACTCGCCCGGCCTGGAGGGTTTACCCCACGAGGTGGTGGCGGAGCGACTTGCCGACCCCGAGTTCCGCGAGAACCTAGACCTAACTTCGCCCGACGACCAACTCGTCATGATCCAACTTCAGGTGGCCTCGACGGTATTTTGTAGAGATCTCTTTGCGAGCTACGAGAAGTGGTTGGGAACCGGCGCGGCTCCAAAAACTCCTATATTCCTGCGGCCGGGCAAACCAGCGTCGGGTTTTGATGAGTTCGCGACCAAGTGGACGGAAACCTTCGGGGCCGCGGTCGAGTCCGGTGATCCGGAGGTTCTGCGGTCGACGCTCACAGCCTCTGGCGGTTGCGACGCCGTAGTCGTTAACCCCAGTGCCTCGAAGCGAACGATCGGCGAGTGGCTTGGAGCCCAGGAATGAGGTCACACGCTCCTCTAACCCTGGCGGCGGTCGCGGTCGCCTTCACCCTGGTGCTAGTCGGTTGCACAGCCGAAGAGCGGCCTCCCACGGCGGGAATTGCGGGCGCCACGCACTCTTCAAGCCCAGCTTCGAACGGAACCACCACGGACTTGGACGCAACCATTCAGCAACGAGACTTTGCGATCAAGTATGTGCTTGACGGGATCACGCAGGCGGGCGAGGAAGTCCCCGTGCCCACGCCCCGCGGGCTCTTGTGGGAATCGAGACTTCCCGAGGGCGCGGTCGAGGAGGGTGACCAGTTGGGCACGCTCGCTGTCGACGACTCGTACGTAGACGATGTCACGGCGCAGGCGCCACAGCGCATCGCCGAGTCCGACATTGCGATAATCGAGTCTCTAGCCGGACCGCGCTACGCGCAAATTCCTGGCAAGTTGTCGTGGCGCGACTCGGGACCGGTCATCAGCGCGACTGGTCTTGACGTCGTCGTAGACCTCACGCCCCTGCAAGTACTGCGCCTCCAACAAGCCATATTGGCAGGAAGCGCAACCGTGGAGACAATCGTTGGCTCGCGCGACGTACCTTGCGGTGCGATGTGGATAGCTCTCGACCGCGAGGAGGCCGAGACCGCCGGGACACTTCATTGCCGGTTACCCAGGACGGTCGAGTCAGCTCCAGGCCTGAGGGCCTCCCTGACCGTATCGACCCCGACTATTGCGAACGCGATCGTGGTGCCGAACTCGATGCTGGGCGTGGATCAAGGCGGGTACGTGATCACTGTCATCACATCCGACGGCTCCAAGACAATACCGGTGACGGTAGGCATCTCGGACGGTGTGGTCCGTGTGGTAACTACTCCCGTGCCCACGGGCTCCACTTTGGTCCCGCCTGATGTGCCATGACCACGCCAGTCGTAGAACTCCGTGAAGTTGCTCTCACGTTCAACCATGGTGGCAGGACGGTTCACGCGCTTTCCGGAGTCACTGTCGGCTTCGCTTCTGGCACCTCCGCGGCGATCGTCGGGCGCTCAGGCTCGGGCAAATCCTCCCTCGTCGCCGTTGCCGGCCTCATGCGTGCTCCTAGTCACGGGACGGTCATTATCGATGGCACGCCCGTGACGGGTCACGAACGCGCACGAACTGCCGTTCGTGCCCGCACAGTGGCGATGATCTTCCAGTCGTTCCACCTCGACCCTCGCCTCACCGCCCAAGAAAACTGCATGCTCCCGTGGTTCCTGGGGGTCGCCAAGCATACGCGATCAAAGGCGGCACGACGTGCTGACAACCTCCTGGAACGGGTGGGAATCGCACAGTTGGCGCGTAGGCCCATCCACGCCATGTCTGGTGGAGAGCGACAGCGAGTCGCTATCGCTCGAGCACTATTCTCAGAGCCGCGGCTGCTGATTGCGGACGAACCGACGGGGAACCTCGATGAGGACACGGCGGCGAATATCCGGGCGCTGCTCTTTTCCCTTCCTACCGATACCGGCGCGTCGGTCGTCGTAGTTACGCATGACATGGAGGTAGCGCGCGGTGCGGATCGGATACTGCGCCTTGAGCGTGGGAAACTCGTCGGCCGCGATCAACTTCAGACGGCGGTCCTGCCGTGAGGGTGCTTCTCTTAACGTGGAATACGACTAGGCGCGCGCCCCTGAAGACGATTACCCTGATCCTGCTCTTTGCGATTGCTATCGTCGTGTTCGCTCTTATTTCGGAACTCAGCAGAGTGTCCAAACAAGGACTCGACGAGGGAATCGCTCGCGATAGCGGTGAACTGGGAACATACGAGGTCGCATTCGGCAATGAGCTCAACGGCGACGCGGCGTTGCGGGACCGGGTCGAGAAGCGTGTCGCAATGGCCGTTGGCGGAGAACTTGTCGCTAGTTGGATTGACCTTCCGAGCAAGAGGTCCGAGTGCCCTCCGTACGACAAGGTTGGCGATACAAAACTTCGAGTGATGTGGTCTGCATCTGGCGAACCTGTGCCACTTCCCTTCGGTGAAACGGCCGGACTGGAGACCCGCTGGTGTCTTGACGGGCTGGAGATACCCCAATCCGGCTTCTATCTGGCCGACGAGTCTCGCCGCGCGACACTCGGCGAGCGACTGTATCTGCGCCCCGACTACGCAGATCTGGTGCGGCTCAGCGATGTGTCGCCGGTCACCCACGGATTCACGCTGCACGTGGGTAGAGGTGACGCATCTCCCCAGATCCTCGGCGAGGCCAAGTACCTTCTAGCGGAACAGGCCATGCGACTGGGCGTCGAGCCTGAGACACTCGTCTCGGTCTGGCGCGTCGATCAAGATGCGGACTCCGTCCGGGCGGCGGCGGAAGGAATATCTACGACATACGAGGTGATGCGCTGGGCGGTCTTGGGTCTCGCGGGCGCGGCAATTGTCGCTATGCAGACGACAACAGCTTCTCACCGCGCGTGGTTCTATGGTCTTGCGCGCGCGATGGGCACACGCAGTCGATCGGTCGTGACGTTGATAGCGACGGAGAGCGTAAGCATTATCGCGGGCGGCGCGCTCCTCGCACTAGCACTCCTTGCATTGGGCCAGGGGCTCGTGTACGACTTTGCCAAGTCGTCGTTTGGCGTCGAGGCTCACGTCATCAACCTGTCACTTTTCAGCGCACTGGTTGTGGGTCTCGCGATCGCAATGGCGCTCGCGATCGCCGTCCCCGTGGTCACAATCTTGCGGCGAGATCCTCTCTCGGTTCTCGAAGCTCCGCGCGGCTAACACTCAGGGCCGCCGGTACAACGGTAACGCCGCAACAGTCATCGGTTCACCCCTGCCGCGCACATCGATCAGCACCTCCGTGCCGGGCGTGGCCCACTCGGGAGCGACATAGGCCATACCAATCGGCCTGCCAAGAGTGGGGCTCGGCGCACCGGACGTCACCGTGCCAATCACTTCGCCCGACGCTGTGGTCACCGAGTACCCGGCACGGGGGCTGCGCTTGCCATCGCCGAGCAGCCCAACGAGCTGCTGCGTGGGAGCAGCGTCGCGAGCGGTCTCGAGCGCACCGCGGCCCACGAAGTCGCCGCGCGGATTCGCGTCGGTGCCGAATGCCACCACGCGCCCAAGGCCAGCGGCGAAGGGGTTGGTCTGTCGCGACAACTCCTGGCCATAGAGCGGCATCCCGGCCTCGAGCCGCAGCGTGTCTCGAGAGGACAGTCCGCACGGCAACAGCCGATCCCCGCCGGTGGCGAGCGCCAATCGCCACACTTCGCGAGCGTCGGCAGCGGAAACGAACAGCTCAAAGCCGTCCTCTCCGGTGTAGCCGGTGCGGGCGACGAAGGCGTGGACGTCGCCGTGGAGCACAACGTTGGTGGCCGCGTAGTACGGCAGCGGGCCGATGTTGTCCGCATCGCGAGAGATCATCTCCGTCACGATCTCGACGGAGCGCGGCCCCTGGATCGCGATCAGCGCAATCTCGTTGGACTGGTCCTCGATGGAGACATTGAGGCCAAGCGAGCGCGCCATGAGCTCCTCGACAACCACATCGCGGTTGCCCGCGTTCGCGACAATCACAAAGTGGTCCCAGTCGCGGCGATACACCACGAGGTCGTCGATGATGCCGCCATCGGGGGCGCACATCATCGTGTACTTGGCACGGCCGAGGCCCACCGCGCCCATGCGTCCTACCAGGGCGTACTCGAGGAACTTCACAGCGTCGTCGCCGCGCACGGAGATCTCGCCCATGTGGGACAGGTCGAAGATGCCGGCGCTCGAGCGCACCGCGTTGTGCTCGGCGATGTCGCTCGTGTACCTCACTGGCATCTCCCAGCCAGCGAACTCGACAAGAGTTGCGCCAAGGGCGACGTGTTCATCGTGGAGCACTGAGCGTGTGGCTGTCACAGCACAAACCTACGCGAATGCCCCCCGGCCAACGAATCAGCTGCCTTTGACCAGGGCGATGATGCCGATGATCGCTGCGGTCATGACGGCAGCGGTGATGCCGAACACGAGCGCCGTGGTGATGAGTCGGCGGTGGCGAGCGGCCTCGCGACGGCGACGCATCTCTCGCGGGGCGGGCGCTCCCACCTCCTCCGGCACAGGCGTGGCGACAGGCGGCGCGGCAGCCGCAGGTGGCAGCGGGATCTCTCGCGGCTCGTACTCCTCTGGTGGCGCCCCAAAGCTCCCTCGCTGGGCGGCGGCGCCTCCCACGGCTCCGGGCGGCAGCGGCGAGCGCTCCCGACGCTGCGGCCGGGTGGGCGCTTCCGGCCCGCCCCGGCGCGACAGCACCGTCGCGTCGTCCTGCGGCGACCCGTCGTCGAGCCGGGGAAGGCGCGACCGCGAGGCGAGCACGGTGCCGTCTTCTTCGAGCTCGGCGGCGTGGAGCTGCCGAGAGGACAGGAGGGTCGCGTCCTCTTCAGCTTGAGCGGCATGCAGCTGGCGGGAGGACAGCAGCGTGGCGTCGTCCTGCTCGGCCTCGCCGCGTTTGCGGGACGAGAGCTGGGTGATGTCCTCGTCCGGTTCGGTCATACCCAGACACGCACCCTTGTGGTCTGCGTGGTGTCGTCGTCGGTGGGCTTGTCCGTCCACAGCTTGTACGGCGACGGGTCGGCACCTTCTCGTGTGAAGGCGCCGATCGCCTCGCACACCACCGCGGTGACGTTATCGGAGGTGTGGGCGAGCAGGGCCGCGCCAACGAGTCTGCGTGCCGCGTCGTCGCCGGCGAGCTCGACCACCTCGGCGATGCGAGCGTCGGACACCACCTTGGTGAGGCCATCAGAGGCCACGATGATCTGCTCGTCGAGGCGCACCGGCAGCAGCCAGGAGTCGAACGAGAAGTCGCCGTCACCCATCGCGCGAGTCACGACATTGCGCTCGGGGTGCGTCGCGGCCTGCGCGGGCGTGATCTCGCCCGCGTCGATGAGCTCCTGCACATGGGAGTGGTCGACGGTCAGCTGAGTGATGATGCCGTCAGCGAGGCGGTACACGCGAGAGTCGCCCACGTTGATGACCATCCACCAGGGCTCGTCGTTGTGCTCAACGGCCACGACGCCGGTGAGGGTCGAGCCGGAGTGGCCGCCAACGGACTTGGACACCTCAAGCACGTTGAGCTGCGCGCGCTCGACGGCAGCTGCCACGTCAGCGGGTGTGACAGGGCCGCGACCCACGAGGGGAACAAACGCCTCAATCACTGCAGCGCTGGCGGCGGCACCTGCGGCATGACCGCCCATGCCGTCGGCGACGATGTACACGGGGGGCGCAGCGCAGAACGAGTCTTCGTTGCGCGAACGGGGGCCGGGATCCGTGGATCCAAAGCCGATGCTCCACGAGCCGCCGCGGGGGATCATGCGCCCTCCCTCTGGTCCACGATGTTCGCCTCCAGGTCTCCAAGCAACAATGTCCCTACCACTTTCGCCTCCGAGTTCGCGGGCACTTCGATCTCATTGCCCTTGTCATCACGCACGTAGGTTCCATTGGTGGAGCCCAGGTCAGTCACGTACCAATTGTCTGCCTCACGCCGCAGTCGCGCGTGCAGCTTCGAGATCGTGCGAGTGTCGTCGATGATCGCGAGCACCCCAGGGATGGGGCGGATGCCTTCGCGGCCGATCGTCGTGACATCGTCGAGGTCGTACTCCTCGCCGCCGATGATCCGCAGCACCCACCGCGCCCTGTGACGCTTTGCGTAGAACGTGGCGTCGTCATCGTCATCGATCCAGGCAGGTGGGCGGTCAACCACGGGAGGAGGGGCCGACGCTGGGGCCGGGTCGCGCGGCGGTGCCACCCTGTCATACGGCGAGTAGACGCGCGGACTCTGACCCGTGATGTCGAACGGCTCGGTCGTCATGGCACCCTCCAAGGGGGTTGGGGACTGCGGTTCTTCCTGTGCCGATGCCGATGGGGACACCGTCACTGGAACACGCTGGATGGCGCGAGTGGCGTCATCCGCTTCTTCCTTGTCTTCCTCCTGCTGCAGAACCGATCCCGTTATCGGACCGGCAACGACTGGCCTTGACTGTCCAAAGCCTACGAGGGTTGCCCACAGCGGGGGAAGAGCTGCCGCGAGCCACCACAGGCGCTGCGCGACACCAAGCTTGAGTTCGATCGTGCTGGAACCCATCACCCAGAGGGCCCAACCGATGACAGAGGAAATCGCCGCCACCGCGAAGGCGATCCCCGCGACAGCCGCAAGGCCAGGAGAAGCCGCCTGAGCGTCGGCCGCGCGAATGACCACGGTGCTCACGAAGGTGAGCCAGGCGAGCGCCGCGACGCCGCGAATGATCGCGACGGGCATGGGTGAGATCTCTGCGCCGCGCGCGGCATTGACGTAGCGGTACACGGGAATCCACGCGGTGGCCGGCGCGAGCGCGAGTTTCGAGAACACCTGGCTCAGCGCCGCACCCATCCAGGCGAAGGCGGCGGCCCACAGCACTAGGACCACGACGAGCTGCAGCAGCGTCACTTTGTCACCGCCTTCTTGGTGGTGGTGCGCTCAAGCACTCGCCAGCCCTTGGCGCGGGACTCAGGAATCGCCTCGGCGGACTGGGTCGCGACCGAGTGCCATACCGATCGCAGCGACAGTCGCATGCGCATCCTTCCCCACCAGCTCTTGCCCTTGAGCCAGCCGACGCGCTCGGCCTTGACCAGTTTCCAGAACTCTTCGGCTTCCCGCTCGGCGGTGCGGCCGGCGGAGAAGGTCGCGCGGTCCGTGAGCTGCGCGAGCCGCTCACCATGCGGCGTGGCGTAGGTCAGCGCCGCCTCCCTGCGGGTCGCGAGCGGCAGCGGCGGCAGTCCAGCGTCGACGGCGTTGTCGAGGTACTCATCCCAGCCGCTGTGGATCGAGTCCTGAGGGTCGCCGCGACGACGCCGACGACGGCGCAGCGCCTTCCACACGACGATCGCGATGAGTGGGCCGATGAACACCATGACGGCGAGCAGTCCGATCCCCACCGCACGCAGCAGCGGCCCCAGCCACGACCACACGCCTGCCTCTTCCGTGAGCGGAGGCTCCGAGTCTGAGGCCGAGCCTCGTTGAGACGACGGAGGGGAGATGGGCCAAGCGCGCTCCGGGTCAAGGTCCGACGCGAACTTGGGGTCCTGCTGCTGTGTCACCTCGGGTGACGGTGGGGTCGAGCGCTGCGGAGTGACGTCGATGGGCACCCACACGCCCGTGGCTGTCTGCACCTCTGCCCAGACGGCCATGTTCTGTCCGCGGCACTCGCCGCCGACGCAGGCGGGCACGGTCCAGCCGTTCGCATCCGTGGGCTCGAGGTAGGCACCAAGCACCACTCGCGAGGGGAAGCCCAGATTTGCCGCGAGCAGCGCGACGGCCGCGGCGAACTGCTCGTCGTCGCCCACTGCGGCGACAAGGCTCGCGTCAGGGGTGCCGGCAACCTCGGAGGCACGCTCGTTGAGGGCCGTGAAGAGACGGTCGATGCGGTCGAAGGAGTGACCGGCAGGCGAAGGGGCGAAGGTGTAGCTGCCGAGCGAGCGCTGCCACAGCGATCCCGGTGCCTCCGTAAGTCCGTGGCTGAGGTAGCCGCGCGTGCGCAGCGCCTCCACCAACTGGGCGAGACCGGCGCCGTCGCGAGTCACGCCTTGGCGCGTCACCCAGTCGGACAGTGACGTGGGGATGAGCGTGGAGTCGATGACATTGCCGCCCGGAGCAGGGCCGATTCCCGCAAGGTTGTGAAGCGACTCGGGGACGGCTGCATGGATCGTGTAGGCGTCGCCCGCAGAGATGCCGCCGGGAACGGTGACGATTCCCGTGAGGGTGTCGGACTGATAGAAGAAGCCGTCAACGAGCGCGCCCGAACGATCACCGCCGAACGTGACAGACCCCAACTGACCCACGAGCGGCACCCACGCGCCGGACTGCGACCCGACCACAACGTCGGCCGTTACCCGCGGCGCATTGCGAGGGACAGCGATCGAAGAGGGCACTCGCTGGAAATGGGCGGGCACCGTTCCATCTGGGGCCGACGCTGTGAAGGCGTCCCCATCGAAGTACGGCAACGTCGCGACGCGCACCCTGTCCACGGAGCCCGAGGTCACGTTGACGGTGAACAGCACCTCGTCGAACAGCTCATCGGAGAAGTAGGTGCGATACGAGGTGAGGGGCGAGATCGAGGTGTCGACGACGAGGCGCGGGTCGATCGCGGTGCGCGCCACCTCTCGCGGCGTGCCTGCCGCGACGGGACCCGCGACAAGAGTCGACGTGGCGACAGCGGCGAGCACCATGACGGCGGCCGCTCCCGCCATGCTCGCGGTGCGCGCGCGGGGCGGGGATGCAAGGCGGGCACTTCCTGCCGCGAGCGAGAGGGCCTTGTGGCGCGTGTACGAGGTGCGCCACCCCATCCACGCAAGGAGGAACCCAAACGCCGCGAGTCCGACGATGAACTCGCGATTCACGTAGACGCCGTAGGGGGCCCACGTCAGGGGCAGGGCGCGAGCGGCAGGCCCCACGAGGATCGCGACCATGACGGTGAGCACCACGACGACGACAGAAATCCCCCACCAGCGGCGCGTGCGCACGGCAAGCCACGTGGCGAGGACAGTGCCGCCGAGCAGCAGAGCTAGCACAGGGACGAGGGTCGCGCCGTACTCGCCGAGCGGCAGCGGAAGGGTGACGATGTCCTTCCAGCCGCCGATGGGCCCACGCACCAGCTCCATCAGTCCGGTGATGAGCGACACGGTTCCCGATCGCACGCCAGGGATCGCGAAGGCGAGGCCCACGGCCACATAGACGACCGCAGCGATGCCTGCGGCGACCCAGCCGCTGCGGCGCAGACGGTCGCACACCACGGCGATCGCCGCGCCAAGAATGATCGCCAGGGCGGCCACGGTGATGAAGCGAGGCGAGCCGAACGCGGGGTACAGCGCTGCCGCAGCCGTGGTGGATCCGGCGGCAATGAACAGGGCATTGGTCACCACGAAGAAGGTGGTGGTCCGCTCGCGCGCGCTCATGATCGCGCCCTCTTCGCAAGCAGCTGGCGGAGGTCGCCAAGAACTCCGAGGGTCAGTACTCGCGTGCGACCCATGGCACGGATCGAGGGCTCCTCTTCCGGATTGCAGACCACGGCCGCGACAGCGACGTCGATGGGGAACGCGTGAGACGCGGCCTGCAGCCGGGCAAGCGGCGCCTGGGAGCCGGTGACGAGGAAGGCGAGAGAGGTGTCCGAGGTCGTCTCGTTGACCATGCGGGTGATGGCCGCAATATCCGCGACCGCCGTCGACGACTCGACACCGGACAGCTGGTCGAGCAGGGTGCGAGGAGAGGTCACCTTCAGTTGGCGCAGGGTGCGCACAGTGGCCTTCGCAAACTCCGGCACTTCGCCGCTCACGACAGCGCGGGCATCGCGGCCGTCACGCAGCGCGCGCACGCCAAGCGAGCCGATGACACTCACGGCCATCTCGAACTCTTCCGGCGAACCATAGGAGGTCGCGTCAAGGTCGAGCACAAGGCTGATCGTTGAGCGGCGAGTCTCCTCGAACTGCCTGACCATGAGCACACCGGTCTTGGCCGTCGACTTCCAGTGGATATGGCGCTGCGCGTCGCCGTTGGCGTACTCGCGCACCGCGTGGAAGGAGATGTCCTCGTTGGTGATGGTGCGAGTGGAGCTGCCCTCAAGGTCGCGAACGAAGCCTGCGGACGTGGACGGAATGGCGATCGTCACCGGGTGGATGTAGAGCGTGCGCACGTCCGCCCACTTGAACTCGCGCTGAACCAGCCTGAGCGGGTCCGTGCGCGTCGTGGTCGCGGGCCCCACGTCGACGATGCCACGGCGGCGAGCGGGAATGACGATGCGTTCGGTGTGCACCGCACCCCGGCGCAGCATCGGCACGTGAAAGTCGATGAGGCCATCGCCCACGGGAATGTCGATGCGACCGGGGAGGGCGAAGCGGGCGCGAGGGCTGCGCACCACGATCTCGCCCTGTGCGTCGTCGCCGGCCACGACCGCGTCGTGCTCAAGCGTGAAGTCCACCTCGTAGGCCTCTCGCCCCAGCATGAAGGGCGAGGCGAGCAGCAGCAGCACGAGTGCCACACCGGCGCCGATCAGGAACTCTCCCCAGCCAAGGAACAGTCCCAGTCCCAGACCGATGACCGCCCACAGCACTACAAGCCAACCGGCCGCCGTGACGAGGGAGGACAGCATCGTCCAGGACCGGGTGATGACGTGGCGAGCGGACCTCGCAAGGCGCAGCGCTCCCACACCGGCCGCAACGAACCATCCGCGCGAGTCGCCCACATATTCGGTGCGGGTCTGCGCGGAGGCATGCGGCTGCCCGGGTGCCTTGGCCCCGGTGTCGGTGAGGGAGCGTGGGCTCACTCGAGATCCTTGTGGCTCGGTGGCGGGGTGTCGAGGAGGATCTGGCCGATCACCGCCGTAGCCGTGACGCCGTCGAACTCCGCCTCGGGGTCGAGGATGAGGCGGTGGGCGAGCACAGCGTCGGCGAGCGTCTTGACGTCGTCAGGGGTCACGTAGCTGCGGTCGTGAGCGATTGCCCAGACTCGAGACGTCCTCGCGAGCGCCATGGCGCCACGCATCGACGCGCCAAGGCGAACCTGGGTCGCGTTGCGGGTGGCATCGACGATGCGCGCGATGTAGTCGAGCACGAGCGGGCTCGTGTGAACCTCGCGAGCAAGCTCGGTCATCGCGAGGATCGTCGAGAGTTCGACGAGCGGCTCGACGGTCACGCGCTGGGGACGGCCTGCCTCGAGGATGCGCAGGGTCGACGCGTGGTCCGGATAGCCGAGCGAGGTGCGCATGAGGAAGCGGTCAAGCTGCGCCTCGGGCAGCGAATACGTTCCCGCCTGCTCCACGGGGTTCTGGGTCGCGACCACCATGAACGGCGAGCCCACATTGCGGGTCACGCCGTCGACCGTCACCTGTCCTTCCTCCATCACCTCGAGGAGGGCGGACTGGGTCTTGGGGCTCGCGCGGTTAATCTCATCGGCGAGCACGATGTTCGCGAACACCGGCCCCGCGTGGAACTCGAACTTCGCCTTCTTCTGATCGAAGACGGTGATGCCGGTGACGTCTCCTGGGAGCAGGTCCGGCGTGAACTGGATGCGGGTGCTGGTTCCGCGGACCGTCTGCGCCATGGCGCGCGCAAGCGACGTCTTGCCCGTTCCAGGCACGTCTTCGAGCAGCAGATGCCCCTCGGAGATGAGCGCGGTGAAAGCGAGCTCGACGGAGTGCCGCTTGCCGAGCACGGCCAGCTCGACGTTGTCGCACAGGGAGCGGAACGTCTCAGCGAACCACCGGGTCTGCTCTTCAGAAGCTGTCATGTGTTCTCCTCGGACAAGTCATCGGCCGTTTTCACGGTGTAGGTGAGACGCTCGGGTCGGGTTCCGGCTCTGGTTCTGGATCTGGGGCGCCGGTGCACGTCATGGTTGCGGACGTCCACGGGTCGATTCCGCTGAGTGCGCCGATGAAGTTCACCGTCACCCGCGCGGTGCGCATCTCGCCAAAGTCGGTGGTCGGGTCGCCGTTCTCGTCGAGCAGCGTCCAGGTGAGTGAGTAGTCGCCCGCAGCCGCGCCCACGGACACGCTTGGCGCCTCGCCCACGGCGCACGAGGCGACGCTCACCTGGGTGCGGTAGTCCGCGTAGCCGGGCTCTGGCGGCACGGTCACTGCGGTGGTGGAGCACTGGGCGTTGCCGGAGCCGAAGACCACACACAGGTAGACCTCAACGACCGTGGGCGCGCCGATGGGCATGTTGCTGAAAGTCGCCGTGCGCGCGCCGCCATCGAAGGTGTAGCGCACGCGCATCGTGTCCGGGAAGGAGCTGAGGTCGATCTCCGGCGCGGTCACGCCGGTGGTGCAGGAATAGCCGTCGCCCTCGCACGTGGTCGCGACTCGGTAGCCCGTGGTGATGGTTGCGCCGCCTGGGTCGACCCAGGGGTAGACCGGCACGTCGAGGCTCGATGCCGATGCATAGACCGTGCCGCCTACCCTGCTCTCGGCGCACACCTTCACGTGGTTGACGATGTTGGGCGTGACGGCCGTCGAGACGGTCGCCGTGCCGCCGGTCACCTGCACCATTCCCGTGCAGGTGGCGCCGCTGACGATGCCCACCCAGGTTTCGGAACCGGCACCGCCCGACGCTGTGGTCACGGCAATCGACACGCTCAGCCCGTCGGCGGCGACGGTGGGCGTGGCTCCAGTGATCGTGGGAGCGCCCACGCCATTCGCCGTGAAGGTGACCGCGGCGCCGGCTTCCTGGGCACCCTCGATGGGCGGCAGATCGAGGTTGGTCGCGGGAGTGATCGTCACGGTCGTGGGTTCATTGGATCCCGTGATGTAGGCGCTGATGGAGCGGTGACCCTTGCCCGCGACAGGCACCACCTTGGTCTCGCCATTGGGGCTGGTAATGCGCAACTCGCGGGTGGTCTGGTCCACAACGTCGAGTTCGATGTCGATGCGCTTTCCTTCGCCTCCCGTCGAGACGGTTGGCGTCCAGGTCACGTTCGTGACGGCGAGCGGAGGAGCGTAGGACCATGCGACCACGCTCACCGCGGTTCGGGATTCGCCGACGCTGTTGACGGACTTGGCGGTATAGGTGTGCTTCACGCCGTTGACGAGTCCCGTGATGGGCTGGCACGTGCCGTCAGCATTGCAGGTGGTCACCCTTGAGCTGCCTTCGTAGATCGCGTAGCCCGAGATCGCGGGATAGGACACGCCTGTCGCGGAGCCGGTGACCGCGAGCTGGAGGGTGGTGTCCCCAAACGCGACCTGGCGCACCTCGGCAGGGGCGGCAGGGAAGCCCTGCAGGTCGAGGTACAGGGTGCCCACCCTGTCGCCTGCGCTGATGCGACCCTGGGCATCCTTGACCGTGAAGACGGCGGTGCAGGTGGCGCCGGGACTGTCCGACGTCCACCATGCGGTGATGGCGCTCGTGCCGGAGGCCGTGAAGGTGACGCCTGGGCATGAGGGGTCGGGCTGCACCGAGGCGATCTCGAGCGGCGTGCCGGGAAGCGGGTTCACCTCTCCGGGGCCGCCGATCACGTCGATCGTGCACGAGGAGCCCGAGGCCTGCGAGCACTGCCTCGACACCGTGGCGCCCTTGGGGAGCAGCGACGGGGCGGGACCCACCCGGAACGACAGCGACACCGCGGGAACCTCGGGGTCTGACGTGAGGCGAACCGTCGCGCCGTCGACGTTGCCGGGAACAGCGCGGTCCTGTGCCGTCACCGTGAGCACGGTTCCCTCGCGCTGATAGGTGAACTGCTGGCCGCTGTATTCGAAGGCGATGTCGACGGGCCGCGCGGTCGCACCCTCCGGCCAGCTGACCATGTTGGCGAGGTCGAACACGGCCGTGGCACCTGGGGAGATCTCGACGAAGGCGCTCTTGAGGATCGGCGACGGCGCCTTCGGCACGATCGTGATGGGCACCGGCACAACCGTGTACCTGTCCTGAGACGAGATGCGAGCGGCGATGCGGCACACGTCCCAGAACGGCTGTCCCTCTGACGCCTTGTAGCGGATCGTGGTGCCGGAGACGAACTCACACTCGGAGCCTGGCCGCATTCCCGAAACCACCACGAACTCCGGGTCCACCACGAGCTGAGCGTCTGCGGGGATGTCCACCATCGGCGCGATGTCGAACGTCACCGACTTGCCCTCCTCAACCTGGGGCTGGGTGAAGGTGTCCTTGAGGGCCACGCGATACTCGTCGATGCCCGGGAGCGTCAGGAAGCCGTAGCTCGAGACTTCCTCACCGGCGAAGTTGATGCCCGTGACCTTGAACGGGATGATCCGTCCCTCGTCGGTGACGGGTCCAGCGATCTTCCAGCCGTCAACGGTGAAGCCGGGCTGGTCTCCCCACAGCGACAACTCAAGTCCCGCAGGATCGCCAGAGGCCCACGAGACCTTGTCGGTGAGCACATCGACGCCTGCGGGAAGAGTGTCGCGCGTCGCAAGGCGCAGCACCGTGTCGGTGACGATGGGAACGTCCGCAACGGGTTCGCGCACCGCCTTGAGGATGATGCGGCCCACCGCCGTGGAGCCGGTGGCGTTGCGCACGGTGTAGAGATAGGCGAACGTGCCGGGCTGCTCACCTACCGAGAGAGTCACGGCGTTGTCCTCGAACGACATGACCTTGTCAGCGAGCTCTCGGTACTCGTCTGACTCGATGTTCGCATCGGGAGAGACGTCGACAACCTCAAGCTCGCCGCCCGCGAGATCGATGTCATTTGACGTTGGCGTCACCACCACCGTCCGGCCGATGCCGACCTGCGCCTGCACGTAGTCCGTGTACGTAACCGGACGCGCCTCGAGCTCGGCAGCGATCACTCCAACGGTCGCGGTGCCGATCGCCGTCTGCCCACGCGCGTCGATGACCGAGTAGGTGAACGTCACCTGGCCGGAGAAGCCTGGGATCGACGTGTAGATGATCGACCGGCCGCCCGCCGAGACCGTCGCGAAGCCGGAACTGGGTTGATCCTCAACCCTGTTGAGCACCACCCTGTCGCCGTCGGGATCGATTCCCGTGCCGTCGAACTGCAGCCGCACGCTCTGTCCCGCCGCCACGCGCCCGGTGAGCGGTCGCGGCATCGGGGCGGAGTTGGTCGGTTCATCGAGCACCGTCACCACCACTTGCGCCTGTGCCCGCTGAGCGGGATAGCCCAGCACGTACGTCTGGTAGGTGATCGTGTAGGTGCCAGGGGTGTTGGGAGCCAGGTAGCGCACTCGCGACCCGGCGCCGAAGGCCAGGCCGGCTTCGCTCACGTTGACGACCGAGTCAGGGTCGAGCGACAGCACAGATCCCGCGGGTGCGATGTCGTTGGCGAGCACGGAGATGTCCACCTGCGTGCCCACTCGAACTGTGATCTTGTCGTTCACCGCGAGCGGCGCGGATGGCACCTGCGCGGGAAGCAGGATCACCGTCACCTCGCCCGTGGCCGTCATCTCTGGCCTGCCAGTGCCGTCGGACACGGTGTACTTCACGACGCCCAGGACGCCCGGCTGACCGTCGCCGGTGTCGCCACTGATGCGCAGCGCAGAGAAGCCAACGACGTCGGCACTGAGCTGCGCGTCCGACGCGGGGGTCACCGCAGCGTCGGCCAGGAGCAGGACGCGGTCGCCGGGGTTCTGCACGGCGGTCAGCACGTCGATGGTCGCGTCTTCCTTGGAGCGCACAAAGGCGGTGAGCGGGACCGTGGTGAGTCGTTCCTGCTCGGGTGCCACCACGGTGATGCGAGCCACGGCGCGGGACTCAGCCACACCGTCGGACACCTTGAAGTCCACGAGGTGAGAGCCGGGAACGTCTGAGCGGAAGGTGAAGCCGACGACACTCTGTGCGACGGCGACGTCCGCGTCGTCACCCGGGGCAAGGGAGGCCTCGGTGAGCTGGAGAGAGCCCACCGCTCCGGTGACGTGATCGCCGACGTCGACGGTCGTGGCAATGCCTGCCGTGACGGTGAGCGACAGGTCATCAACGTGCAGTCCGGGTTCGTCGAGCACGCCGATGTTGAGGGTCTTGTCGGCCGTCGCCCCCCATGAATCGGAGACCGTGATGTCGACGGCCACCGTCGCGGAGCCCGTGGCGTTCGCATTCGCGTGCTGGAAGACGAACCTGCCCTCCGGCGAGGACGCGACCACGCCAAGGAGAGACTGCGTGGTCGTGCCCGCGAGGTAGATGGGGTCGCCCTCAGGGTCCACCCAACCGGTGAGGACGTCAGCGGTCACGGTGCCGCCCGGCTGCACCTCTGGGGAGGGCCAGGTTGCGAGGCAGCCGTCCACTCCACACCAGCGCGGAGCGGTGTTGATCGACTCAGGCACCACCGTGAGAGTGACGGTCGCGGGCTCCGAGAGCAGCCCGCCGCTCGCGGTGCCATCCGTGACCTGGTAGGTGAAGCTGCGCGAACCGCTCGCGTCGGGAGCAACAGTGACCACAAGGGACTGGTCGTCGTCTGACAGCGACAGGGTGCCAAACGCGGGGTCGAGACTGCCGAGGGTCTCAAGCCACACCGTGAGGACGTCCTTGTTCGCGTCGTGGTCGTTGAGAAGGATCGGCAGAATCACCTGACGCCCCGCACGCACGCCGAACTCGTCATCCTCCGCGATGGGAGCGCGGGGGTCCGTGACCTCCGTCGCCACGTCCTCTTCATCGTCGGTCGAGGGCGTCTCCTCTTCGGGGTCCCACTGCTGCGAGGAGGCGACCAGCTCACCGGAAGGCACCATCCATACCCAGCCGGAGCGGTTCTCGTTGAGGATCAGTCGGCTGCCATTGGTGCGCAGCTGAGGCGAGCGCTGGTCGCCAAGGGCGATGCCCCCATACGGCAGTCCCACGGCCCCACCCTCGGACGACCACAGCGTGCCCGGCCCCACGCCACCAGGCAGCCACGCAGCGACGATCTCGCCAGTCGTGGGCGACGCGGTGGGGGCGGCGGGATCGCCAAGCGAAGTGCCATCGTCGCCGAACACCCGCGTGACGGTGCCGTCCGCCGGACGGATCTCCATGAGGCCCTGGTCGTCGGCGAGATAGGCAACCCCAGCGTCGGACACAGCCGACTGGAGCCTTGCGGAACCCGTGACACCAGTGTCGAGAGGTTCGCTGCCGCCGCGCCACCACAGGCGACCAGTGGCGGACTCGAACAGCAGCCAGGTGTCGCCGCTCCAACTCATCTGCAGGGAGCCGTCCTCGGGACCGCCCACGATGATGTCCATGCCCTCGACCTCGCCCGATTCCGCGTTGACGCGCATCACCGTGGAGCGGTCAGGGGCGTAAGCGGCGAGCGTGCCGGTGGGCGAGATCGCGAGCGCGGCAGACGTGAACACGGGGCGGTCTGCCCCGGACGTGACCGGCTCATTGGCGAACGGGTCGAAGAGTTGGGGCGTGAGCGCGGTGCCATCAGAGACCCGCCCAGCGAGCGCCTGGCCGGAGTCGGTGAGGTACGCGACCCAGTCGCCAGCTGCCGAGAGTGCCTCCGTGCCCGTGGGAGTCGAGACGGTGGCCTGGGAATTGCCTTCGGAGAGGTCAGCGGGCTTCGCAGCGTCTACTGGGGTGACGGTTCCCAGGTTGTCCGCGTAGACCAGCAGCGTGTTGCCAGCCTGCACGATGTCCGTCGGCGCGCTCGCCTCCTTGACCGTGTCGACCTCACCCACCACCGTGTTGATGCGAGCGAAGCGCTGACCCGCCGTGGATTGCAGCGCCCACACCGACGGGTTGTCCTGGGTGACCTCTCGCTCGTCGAATCCTGGGGCGATTACGGCGCCCACGGCGACCGCGCCGAGCACCGCCGTGACGAGGGCCCTGCGCGCGAGTCGAGTCCGCGTGCCCCACGTGCGCGCGGTGTCGCCATCGACCGGGGTCACGTCATCTCCCGAGCAGCACCAGTGCCGTGATCAGGGCGCCGACCACGGCCGCGCCACCGATGATGAAGCCGATGACGAGCCCGCGTGCCGCCTTTCGCGCCTTCGACACCGCGATGTCCTTGGTGTCCGTCCGGGTGCTCTGGGTGTGCTGACGTCGCTGCGACTCGACCGGCACCGTCGCCCGGACGGGTCCGCGCGGAGCCTCCCCAGCGTCGGCCCCAGCGGTGACGGTGGCCGCCCAGTCGTCGGCGGGGATGTCGAGGGGGGTGACCGGAAGGCCCATCTCGCGCTCCACCTGCTGCAGCGCCTCGCCGAACGCTCGCGCAGAGGGATAGCGGTCCGCCGGGAGGCGACGCAGGCCGCCGGCGAGCGCCTCCTCGAACGATGGCGGCGCGTCCTCGCGACCGGTGGGCTCGTACTTGGCGCGGGCAATGCGGGCCTTGAGCTGCTCATCGGAGCGACGACCGCCAGGCACATCGAAGGGGGAGTGCTGGGCCGCAAGCGTGTAGATGGTCGCCGCGAGCGCCCACACCTCGCTCGCGATGGTTCCGGATGACCGACGCTGCACCACCTCTGGCGCCGACCACGGCGGAGACATCGCGATGGTGTCCTCCTCGCCTCCGACAGCGCCAGAGGCCACACCGAAGTCACTGAGGACCGGGTGGCCAAAGGACGTGACGAGGATGTTCGAGGGCTTGATGTCGCGGTGCAGCATGCCCACGCTGTGCGCGGACTGCACCGCGCCGGCAATCTTGATGCCCGTCGACAGCACCTCAGGAATGGGGATGAGCTCCGCGCGGTAGCGCGCCGCCATGGACGACGGGCAGTGCTCCATCACGAGGTAGGGACGGCCGTCCGGCGAGACCGAGGCCTCGTACACGGTGAGGATCGCGGGGTGTGCGCTGAGCCCAGCCATGATGTCCGCCTCCGCGGCGAACGCGGCTGCCGCAGCGTCGTCCTGAATCGTGGCGAGCAGCACCTTCACCGCAACCACGCGGCGAGGCATGTTCTGCTGGAACAGGAAGACGTCAGCGAATCCCCCCGAACCCAGCGGGCGAACATACGTGTACCCGGGCAGGTTTGGGGGACTGAGCGTCTGGCGTCTGGCGACCACGGTCCTCCCTCAATCCCCTGGCCGGTGCACTCGGCTCGCACCGGGCGCTTGGAGCGCCAGCCTAACGAAGCATCGCACGCAAGTAACCCTTCGTGTGGTGACCTTCACACGGCGAAACCTGTGCGAAAAACCCACGTCTCAGGCCCGACGCTGCGGCGGGCCGGTGCATCACGATTCGTATTCGTCGAGCGGGGGGCAGGAGCACACGAGATTGCGGTCGCCGAAGGCATTGTCGATGCGGCGAACTGGTGCGAAGTACTTGTCCTGCCGCAGGCCCGGGACGGGGAACGCCGCCTGCTCTCGCGAGTACGCCTGATCCCACGAATCCGAGACCACCATGTCCACCGTGTGCGGGGCGTTGCGCAGGGGTGATGCCTCGACGGCGATCTCCCCGCGTTCGACTGCGGCGATCTCTTCGCGGATGACGAGCATCGCCTCGATGAAGCGGTCGAGCTCCGCGACGTCTTCGCTCTCCGTCGGCTCCACCATGAGGGTGCCGGCGACAGGGAAGGACATCGTCGGCGCGTGGAGCCCAAAGTCGATGAGGCGCTTCGCGACATCCTCCGCGGTGACTCCCGTCGCCTTGGTGAGGGGACGCAGGTCGAGGATGCACTCATGCGCCACGAGCCCGCCGGGGCCGCGGTACAGGATGGGGTACGCGTCTTGGAGCTTGGTGGCGATGTAGTTCGCGGCGAGCACCGCGGTGGACGTGGCCCGCGTGAGGCCCTCATGGCCCATGAGTGCGATGTACGCCCAGGAGATCGCCAGGATTCCCGCCGAGCCATAGGGCGCCGCGCTCACCGGGGCACCCTGGCGGATGAGCTCGTCCGGAGTTTGGATGGGACTCGACAGTCGCGGCAGGAATGGCTTGAGGTGCTCCGCGACCGCGACGGGACCCACGCCAGGACCGCCACCACCGTGCGGGATGCAGAACGTCTTGTGCAGGTTCAGGTGAGAGACGTCGCCACCAAAGTGGCCCGGCTTGGCGAGGCCCACGAGCGCGTTGAGGTTGGCGCCGTCGATGTACACCTGGCCGCCCGCGTCGTGAACCGCGGCGCACACCTCGCCCACATGGCTCTCGTACACGCCATGGGTCGAGGGGTAGGTGATCATGATGCAGCTCACCTTGCCCTCGTGCTCGGCGAGCTTGGCCCGCAGATCGTCCATGTCGATCTCGCCGTCTGCGCCGGTCTTGACCACCACCACGCGCAGGCCGGCAAGGACCGCGCTCGCGGCATTGGTGCCATGGGCCGACGCCGGGATCAGGCAGACATCACGCTCGGTTTCGCCCTTCGACAGGTGGTAGCGGTGGATGGCGAGCAGTCCCGCGTATTCACCGCGTGCACCGGAGTTGGGCTGAACGGCGACGGCCGCATAGCCGGTGATGTCGGCAAGCCATGACTCGAGTTGGCCGATCATCTCGCGGTAGCCAGCTGTCTGGTCACTCGGCGCGAACGGGTGGATGTTCGCGAATCCGGGCCAGCTCACGGGTGCCATCTCCACCGCGGAGTTGAGCTTCATGGTGCATGAGCCCAGCGGGATCATGGTGCGATCCAGCGCCAGGTCACGGTCCGCGAGTTTGCGCATGTAGCGCATGAGCGCGGTCTCCGACCGGTACTTGGTCCAGATGGGGTGCGTGAGGTAGTCGGAGGTGCGGCGCAGGTCGCGGGGGATGGTGACCGTGGGGCCGCCGTAGACGGGGCGCTCGTGCGGGTGACCCAGCACGGCCGCGACCAGCTTGGTGAGGATGTCGAGCGTCGTCAGCTCATCGCAGGCGATCGCGACGGAGTCATCGTCGAGCTTGCGGATGTTGATGCCCTGCTCAGCCGCGCGGCGAACGACGGACTCCGCACCGCGGGGAACGTCGAGAACGATCGTGTCGAAGAAGGCCTCGTGGCGGACTTGCGCGCCGCGAGCGGTGAGCGCGTCCGCGAGAGTCGCGGCCATGCGATGGACGCGCAGCGCAATCTCACGCAGGCCATCGGGACCGTGGTACATCGCATAGAACCCGGCGATGATCGCCAGCAGCGCCTGCGCGGTGCAGATGTTGCTCGTCGCCTTGTCGCGACGAATGTGCTGCTCGCGGGTCTGCAGGGCGAGCCGCAGAGCCGGCTTGCCTGCGGCGTCGACGCTCACGCCAACGAGCCGGCCCGGAAGCTGACGCTCAAGACCCTCGCGCACCGCCATGTACGCGGCGTGCGGGCCGCCAAAGAACAGCGGCACACCAAAGCGCTGCGTCGAACCCACCGCGATGTCTGCACCCAGCTCGCCGGGAGCCTTGATGACGCACAGCGACAGGATGTCGGCCGCAACCGCGACGAGCGCCCCCACCTTGTGAGCGGCCTCGATGAAGCCGCCCACCTCGCGCACCACGCCCGTGTTGCCAGGCTGCTGAATGACCAAGCCCACGAGGTCGTCTGGGGCGACCCAAGCGTCGGACAGTTCCTCTACGCGCAAAGGCAGGCCGATGGCCTCAGCCTGCGCGCTGACCACCTCGATGGTCTGCGGAAGGCACTCGGCGTCGAGGATGATGACGCCGCCGTCCTTGCCGGACACGGCCCTGCGCATGAGCAGCACGGCCTCGCCGACGGCCGTCGCCTCATCGAGGAGCGAGGCGCCAGCGATGGGGAGGGCCGTGAGGTCCTCCACCATCGTCTGGAAGTTGAGCAGCGCCTCGAGGCGGCCTTGAGAGATCTCAGCCTGATACGGGGTGTAGGCCGTGTACCAGGCCGGATTCTCGAGGACGTTGCGCCGGATGACCATGGGCGTGACCGTGTCGTAGTAGCCCTGGCCGATCATCGACACCTGCACGCGGTTGCGCTGCGCGAAGGACTGCAGCGCAGTCAGCGTCTCGTGCTCGTCGCGGGCCGGCGGCAGCACGAGCACATCGTCTTGGCGAATCGAGGCCGGAACGGCAGCCTCAACGAGTGCGGCGAGTGACGGATGGCCTACGGCGGCGAGCATCCGCTCGATGCCAGGCTCATCCGGGCCTATGTGGCGATCAGCGAACGAGGTCACGAAAGCCATTGTGTCGCAAAGCGCCCATTCATCACAGGCGCCGCGCGTCAGGTTTCGTCAACGACTTCGGCGTCAGCTGCCCGCTGCTGGATCGAGGCGATGGCTTCCTTCGCTGACTGCTTCTGGTTGTAACCCTGGCTGCTCGCGAGGATGTTGCCGTTGCTGGCGATGATGCGGAAGCGGAACTCGCCTGCCGAGTCCTTGTAGATGGTGAACTTCATCGTTCCTCCTAGTAGGGCCAACCCCCAAGCCAAACTCTAGGGGCACTGTGGCGCCGTTCGCGCGCCAATGGTCCCGCTACCCTTGGCGCATGGCCGAATGGGATCCCAAATCAGGCAAGGTGCGCCCCACCTGGACGGTGCGGTTCTCCGCCTGGGCGATCTTCCTTGGCTGCGCCATCGCGGCCGTGGTCACCACCCTTGTGCTGCTGCTGACCTTCATCACCGGCCCCGGACTAGAGGCGCTCAACGACGCGAGCTCCGTCGCCAAGGGCGGGATCTTCCTCTTGGGCCTGGTGTTCGGCATCTTCCTCCTGATCGGCCCCGTGCTCGCGTGGGGCCTTGGCTTCATGCTGCGCAACAACACGAACCACGCTCAGCACATCGCGGCGTTCGCGGTGCTTGGACTGGTCGTGGGGTTCATGCTTGGCAACTTCATTGGGCTGGGCTCCGTGATCGCGCCCGCCGCCGGCATCGGCGCTGCGGTGGGTCGCTGGGCGATCTCCAGCCAGGCCAAGATCTAGCTGGCGCGCGCGTGGCCTGGCGCGCGCGTGGCCTGGCGCGCGCGTGGCCTGGCGCGCGCGTGGCGCCTCACCCCCGACCACCTCACCCCTGAGCGCCTCAATGGAACATGAGGTCCGGCTTTCGCAGATTCTTGTCTCGTAATGGGACATGAGGTCCGCTGCACGCCGCGCCCGCGCGTTGCGCACGGGTGTCCAGTTCGGCTCAGCGGTCTGGCGGTCGCGAGACGCCTCCACCCCGCACTCGCCCCCGCTCGCGGACCTCATGTCCCATTACGGCGCTCTCGCGAGTCCGGGGCGGGCCGAGCAGGCAACCGGGCAGGCCGCAGCCCGCGCGACCACAGCGTCGGGCACAGAGCAGGGCGCCCGACGGCCGGGCGCCCTGCCCTAGTGGGTCACTTGCCTACTTGGCAGGCCACTCCGTTGAGCTCGAACTCGGTCACCTTGCCGGGCTTGCCGGTGCCGGTGAGGTCGAACTTCGTGCTCTTTCCTGCGTTGAGGGTGGCCTTGGAGGTCGCGGTCACGGACTTGCCGCTCTGCACCAGCTTCACTCCAGCGGTCGCCTTCTTCACCTTCTCCTTGCCCGCGAAGTCCCACTCGAGCGTCCAGCCCTTGAGCTTCGCACCCAGGTTCTTCACGGTCACCGTTGCGGTGAACGTGTCACCGTGCATGTGCTTGTGGCCCTTGTGGTGGTGCTTGGGGCCGTGGTGCCAGTGGCCCTTGTGCCACTTGCCCTCGTGCCAGTGACCCGCGTGCCAGTGCTTGTGGTCCTTCTTGACCTTGTAGTCGACCTTGCACTGCGGCAGCACCTCATCCTTGACGGTCACCGGGATCGTGACGACCGTGCCGGTGGTCTTGCCCGTGATCACGAGGTCGTAGTCTCCCGCCTTCACCTTGGGCACCTTGAAAGTGACCGACGCTGTGCCCGCCTCATCGAAGGGCGTGGTGGGCAGCACGTTGGTCACCGAGAAGTCGCCGAGCTTCTTGTTCTCGAGCTTCACCGAGACCTTGGTGTCGACGGGGTCGGTTGCCCCGCTCATCATCAGCGAGGTCAGACCCAAGGTCACGGTCTTGCCCACGGTGAAGTCCGCCGCGTCGAGGCCCGTGACTCCCACCGCGCGCTGCTCCGTGGGAACCTCGAGTGTGCCGTTCTCCGCGAGGTAGTCGACCTGTGCCTGCAGGTCGATGCGCCCGGAGTCGGCCACGTTGGTGCCCGCGAGGAAGCCGGTGAAGTTGTCACCGCCGGTGGACAGGAACGAGTTGACGACCACCTTGACGACAGTCGTGTCGGAGATCGATGCGCCATTGAGACGGATGTCGAGCACCTTCTGCGTCTCGGGATCGTAGATGTAAGTGAATCCGTTGGAGACGCCTAGGCGCAGGAAGGGTCGCGACGCGCCGGCTGGCTGCCACTGCTGCTCGAGCACCGTCTTGATCTGCGCTCCCGTGAGATTCATCGTCACGAGCGTGTTGGCGAAGGGCTGAACCAGCGCCGCCTGCTTGTACGTGACGTCAGACGGGTAAGTGCCTGTGCCTCCAGCGAGTCCCAACAGGTCCTCGCGAAGACCGCCGGGGTTCATGAACGCCACATCTGCGCCGGTGGCCCATCGCTGGATCTCCGCGACCGCGTTGCCGAGCGTGGACTCGCCTCCGCGGTTAGAGCCTGGGACGTCGCCTTCAAGTCGCGCCCTGTACAGCGGGCCGTCGATAGTGCCGAGCACCTGGGCGCCAAGCACATCGGCCTCGGCCTTGGCCGCGTCGATGATCGCCTGGGCCTCGGGGTCCGGCGGGTACACGAGCGAGCCGTCCACACTCTCGTCGAGGTCGATGAGGGTCGTCTCGACGCCAGTCACGGTGCCGTCGGCATCGACGGTGAACAGCAGCTGGTTGAGGAACGCGCCGTACTGGCCTGCAGAGACGACGGGACGCTCGGTCACCGCGCGTCCCGCCCACTCGGGAACGGGCACGGAGTGGTCGTACGCGAGGTGGGTGTGTCCGGAGATCACCGCATCGACATCCGGAGACAGGTTGGTGACGAACTCGCCAAAGTCGTTGGCCGGGTTCACCGCGTCCGCATACGCGGTGGTGGGTGCGCCTTCGTGGATGAGCGCGATGACGATGTCAGCGCCAGCCTCCTTGAGCTCCGCTGCCTCCCTGTTGGTGGCCACGTACTCCTTCTCGAAGGTCAGACCCTCAATCCCGGCCGGGGTCACGAGGCTCGGCGTCTCGTCGGTGACGACGCCGATGAAGCCCACGGTCACGTCGCCGAACGTCTCGGTCCAGGTTTCGGGGAGGGCGGGGTCAGCGCCAAGGCGAACGTTCGCGCCCAGGTATTGCCACGCGGCACCGCCGTAGGGGTTGGTCGTCGAGTCATACGGAGCCATCACGCGATCAACGAGATCCGCGTAGCCCTTGTCGAACTCGTGATTGCCCACGGAGGACACGTCGAGGCCCGCCTCGTTGAGGACGTCGATGGTCGGCTTGTCCTGGGCGATGAAGCTTTCAAACGTCGAGGCGCCGATGAGGTCGCCCGCTGCCGCGAAGACCGTGTTGGGGTACTCGGCCTCGAGCGCGTCGATGGCTGTGACGAGTGAAGCGCCGCCTGCGCCGCCGCTCGTCGCGTCTGGCAGCAGGCGACCGTGGAAGTCGTTGATGCCAAGAACCTGGATGATGGAGTCGTCGTCTGCTGCGCTAGCGGGGGTGGCGATAGCGGCACACAACGCGGTGACGGCGGCGACTGCTATGGCACCCGCCCGCCAACTTGCGGTTTTTGTCACGATTTTCACCTTTCGTGGTGGTATGCGGTTTTTTCACGCTACCTGCCACGCCGCCGAGATGCACATCGAGAGTCGCCAGCACCTGCGCATTACCCTGGGCACGTGAAACTTGTGGTCCAGATCCCGTGCCTGAACGAGGAGGCCACTCTGCCCCTCGTCTTGGAGTCCATCCCCAAGCACATTGATGGCATTGACGAGATCGACGTCGTGATCATCGACGACGGCTCCACGGATCGCACCGCTGAGGTCGCTCGCGAGTACGGCGTGACGCACATCGTGAAGCACACGCGCACCATGGGACTGGCCCGCTCCTTCGCCGACGGCATCGAGTACGCCCTCGCCCACGGCGCGGACATCGTCGTCAACACCGATGGCGACAACCAGTACCCGCAGGAGCGCATCGGGGACCTCGTCGCGCCCATTCTCGACGGCCGCGCAGACATCGTCATCGGCGACCGCCAGACCCAGTCCATCGCGCATTTCTCACCCTTCAAGAAGGCGATGCAGCGCTTTGGCAGCTGGGTGGTCAACAGGGCGGCGGGAACCCAATTGCCCGACGCTGCGAGCGGCTTCCGCGCCTACAGCCGGTATTCGCTGTATCGCCTCAACGTCGTCACCCAGTTCTCGTACTGCATGGAGACGATCATCCAGGCGGGCAATAAGCGCCTTGCGATCACGTCGGTGCCGATCACGACGAACCCCAAGACGCGAGAGTCCCGCCTGTTCTCCAACGTGTTCGAGCACATGATGAAGTCCGGCCAGGCGATCCTGCGCTCGTACATCATGTTCAAGCCGTGGTCGGTGTTCCGCTCGCTCGCGATCTTGTTCGGCGTGCTGGGGCTGATTCCGTTCGTGCGCTTCCTCATCTTGAGGATGCTTGGCAATGACGGCAACCACATCCAGTCGCTGATCTTGGGCGGCGCGCTCATATCCGGTGCGCTCTTGGCGATCGCGCTTGGCGTGCTGAGCGACCTGCTGAAGACCAACCGCATCCTTGCCGAGGATCAGCTCGAGCGGCTCAAGACTCAGCAGTACGGTCCGGCTCACTCGCCGGTCGACCGCGTCCAATAGCGATCCCCACGGCGAAGCCGATGACGTCGGCGACCGTCATCACGAAGCGGCTCACCAGCGCCAAGGACAGCGCCTCCGGTCGCGTCGCAACAGAGCCAAGTAGCAGGAGCAGCGCGGCCTCGCGCGCCCCCGCACCCGCAGGCGCGATGACAACGAGGAACCCCACGAGCCACGCGAGTGCGAACGCCCCCGTCGCAAGCACGTAGCTGATGGTGCTGTGAGAGACGATCTCGCGAAGCAGCAGCCACGCCTGCACACCAAGCAGCAGCCACATCAGGACGGACCACGCGGCGGACCTCAGCAGCGCGCCGCCGCAGATCGCCGCCGGCTGTTCCTTGCGCTTCGTCACCGTGAAAGCAAGCGCCACGATGCGCCGCAGCACCGGCGGCAGCAGCACACACACGAGCGCCGCGACCACCGGAACCACCCACCAATAGGTGGCCACAGCGTCGGGCGCTGCGATGGCGATGCCCACCAGGCCCACGAGCGCAGAGGTGACCACGCCGACGACCATCGCGACGATCGAGCCGGTCATGGCGCGGGCGCGGGTGACGCCGTGGTCGCGCGCAAACTCGGCCTGCGCGAGCACCGGCCAGACGGATCCGGGCACGTACTTGCCCACTTGGCTCAGCAGAAACACCCGCAGGGCCGACGGCACGGTCGCCTTGAGCCCCACGCCCACCATGACCTCCCGCCACGACAGCGCGTTCACGCCCAGCGCAAGTGTTGCGGCGAGGCCCGCGCCCAGGATCGCCGGCCAAGACAGGTTCGCGAGCGCCGCGCTGACCTCGTCCCATTGCGCGACGACGGCCCATGCGAGCAGGGCGAGCGCGATGGCGAGGAAGCCGTAGCGGATGGCGTTCTTCACTTGATCGCCTCCCACGTGCGCGCGATGCCCTCCGCGAGCGGGGTGGTCGCGGTCCAGTCGAGCGTCTCGCGAGCGCGGGTGACGTCGAGCCAAACGGCTGGCGCGTCGATGCCGCGGGAGGGCTCGCGGCGGACCTCGACGGGGATGGGCGCGACGGCGTCCGTCACGATGTCGAGGAGCTCGGCAAGACTCGTGCCCTCGCCCGAGCCGATGTTGATGACGCCGCCAGGAAGCCGCTCTGCTGCCGCGGCCGCGGCCGCCGCGAAGTCGTCGATGAAGACGTAGTCGCGCACGGCCGAACCGTCGCCGAAGAGGGTGACGGGCTGACCATCTCGAACGGCGCGCAGCCAGGCGCCAAGCACTCCCTGGGTCGCGCCGGTCTGGCCCGGCCCGTAGGGATTCGCGACGCGCAGCACTGTGTGTGGGACGTCCGAGTCGGAGAGCAGCTGCTCCTCGGCGAACTTGATGCGGCCGTACTCATTCGCGGGGGTTGGCTCGTCTTCCTCGCTGAAGGGCGCAGTCGCCGGCGGGCCGTACACCGCACCCCCCGAACTCAGGAGGATGACATGCGTGGGGTGAGCGGAGCGTCGGGCGATCTCGATGAGCCCCGCGAGATCCGCGAGCGCCCGGTCCCCAGCGTCGGTGTTAACAGGGGTCACGTGGCCGGCGGCCCACACCACGGCGCTCGCTCCGCCAGTGAAGGGGCGGTCCTTGGTGAAGCCGCCGACGTTCGCGCCGCGGGCGGTGAGCGCGGCCGTGATCGCGGAGCCAAGGAAGCCCCCCGAGCCGACGACGGCCACGTCATACACTGTGCTCACTCGCCCCGCTCCTCACATTGGATTGAAGTCTATGGCCAGACCTCGCGCACTCGTCGTGGCCACGACGTACCCCGCGCGACCGGGCGACGGCACGCCCGCATTCGTCGCGGATCTGTGCGGCGAGCTGGCCCGCGAGTTCGATGTCACGGTGCTTGTCCCCGCCGTTCCGGGAGCGCCCGCGCGGGAGGTGTCGGCCGACGGCGCGCTCACCGTGGTGCGCCACCGCTACTTCCCGCGGCGCTGGGAGACGGTTGCTGATGGGGCGATTCTCGAGAACGTGCGGTCGCGGCCCGTGACGGCGGTGCAGGTGCCTTTCCTGATCGCGTCGCAGTGGCTCGCGGTGCGGCGGCTCGCGCGTTCCGTGCGCCCCGACGTCATTCACGCGCATTGGCTCATTCCGGCCGGGATGGCGGTGCGCGCGCTCGCGCGGCGGGTGCCACTCGTGGTGACCACGCTTGGCGGCGATGTCTATGCCCTGAGCGGCGGGCTGGGGCGGTGGCTCAAGCGGCGGGTCGTTGCTGCGGCACGTGCGGTGACGGTGATGAACTCCGACATGGCGGCGCGGGTGCGCGACCTCGGTGGGCGCGACGTGCGCGTCATGCCGATGGGCGCGCGATTCTCAACGGTGGAGCCGGCGCCGGGGGGATCCTCCTTGCGACTGCTGGCCGTGGGGAGGCTTGTGCCCAAGAAGGGCTTCGACGTGCTGCTTGCGGCGCTCCGCGACGTGCCGGATGCCGAGCTCACGATCGTGGGCGACGGGCCCGCTCGTGAGGCGCTGCGCAGCGCGGCGGCTCCGCTCGGAGATCGCGTCAGGTTTGCGGGACAGTTGGGGCGCGAGGAGCTTGATGCGGCATATGCCTCAGCGGATGTCGCGGTGTTCCCTTCGGTGCCCGCGTCATCTGGGGACCAGGACGGGCTGCCCGTCGCGATGCTCGAGGCGATGGGCTCCGGACTGACTGTGATCGCCAGCGACCTGCCGGGACTCAATGAGGCGATTGAGGACGGGGTGAGCGGCGTGCTCGTCCCGGCAGGCGACGCGGGAGCCTTGGCCGCCGTGATAGGTGACGTGGCCGCTGATGCTGGGAAGCGTCGGGCATTGGGGGAGGCCGCGAAGGTGCGGGCCGCTGCGTACTCGGTGGAGGCGGTTGGCGCGGGCTACCGAGCGCTGCTGCGAGAGTTCCTCGCTCCCCCCGCGGTTTAGGCAGCTCACTGCTACTAAACCGCGCGCTGCGCCGCGGCTTAGGCATGTGACTGGCACCTGCTCCTCGACCCCCTCGTGGCCCAGCGCATCCCGGGTCCTGATCGGGCTGCGACCGCGGCTCCGCAGCGAAGTGCCACTCACGTGCCTAAACGGAGGGGCCAACCCCCCTCGAGGTGCATGTGAGCTGCCTAAACCCCTGCGAGGGGGCGTTGGGGCCGGCCGGGGCGGGTCCTAGCGCGAGCGGCCGCGGAGCCTGTCGATCTGACGCCGCTCCCGCTTGGTGGGCCGCCCAGCACCGCGCTCACGCACCGCGAACTTGGGAACACCCACGTCGCGCGGCAGCTCCTTGGGCGTACGATCGATGTACGCCCTGGCAGCGGGCTCCGCGCCAACACGCTTCGACAGCAGCTCCACCACCTCTAGCACTCGGTCCAGCGAGCCGATCCGCGCCACCACGGTGTCGCCAACCACAACGGTCGTGGATGCCTTCGCCTTGTCGCCATTGATGCGCACGTGACCGGCGCGGCACGCAGCCGTCGCGAGAGTGCGACTCTTGTACAGACGCACCGACCACAGCCACGCGTCCACCCGGACGCTCATCGCTAGCGCCCCAGCCGCTGGTACTTGAGTTCCGTGGCGAGCTTGGACGGTCGCCACCAGGCCTCGTTCTCGCGGTACCAGTCGATGGTTGCAGCGAGTCCGTCGCGGAAGCTCGCGTACCGCGGCGTCCAACCCAGCTCATCACGCAGCTTGGTCGCGTCGATCGCATAGCGGAGGTCGTGGCCGGGGCGGTCGCTGACGTGCTCGAAGTCGTCCGGATCCTTGCCCATGAGCTCGAGGATGGTGCGCACCACGGTGAGGTTGTTGACCTCGCCGTCAGCACCAATGAGATAGGTCTCGCCGATGCGCCCCGAGTCGATGATGCTCCACACCGCGGTGTTGTGGTCGTCGACGTGGATCCAGTCGCGAACGTTGAGCCCCGCACCGTAGAGCTTGGGGCGCTCCCCGTCGAGAATGTTGGTGATCTGTCGCGGAATGAACTTCTCGACGTGTTGATACGGCCCGTAGTTGTTCGAGCAGTTGCTGATGGTCGCCGCGACCCCAAACGACCGCACCCACGCGCGCACCATGAGGTCGCTGCCGGCCTTCGTGGAGGAGTACGGCGACGACGGGTTGTACGGGGTGTCCGGCGTGAACTTCGCGGGGTCGTCGAGTTCGAGGTCGCCGTAGACCTCGTCCGTCGAGATGTGGTGGTACCGCTTGTCGTGGCGCCGCGCCGCCTCGAGCAGCGCGAAGGTGCCAAGGAGGTTGGTGTGCACGAACGGGCTGGGGTCGTCGAGAGAGTTGTCGTTGTGGCTCTCCGCCGCGAAGTGGACCACGACGTCGGTCTCAGCCACGAGCGCGTCCACGAGTTCTTGATCCGCGACGTCGCCCTTCACGAATTCCACGCCCTCCGGCAGCGACGCCTGATTCCCCGCATAGGTGAGGTTGTCGACGACGGTGACCGCGGCGTCGGGCCGGGTCGCCAGGGTGAGGCGCACAAAGTTGACGCCAATGAATCCCGCCCCGCCTGTTACCAGGACCTTCATCGACGCTCCCGCTCAAGCAGGCCCAGCAGGTAGTCGCCATATCCACTCTTCGCAAGGGCCGACGCTGTGCTCGCCAACTGCTCATCGCTCAGCCAGCCGCGGCGCCAGGCGATCTCCTCGGGGGACCCGATCTTGAGGCCCTGGCGCTTTTCGACGGTTTGGACGAACTGGCTCGCCTCGAGCAGCGAGTCGAAGGTGCCGGTGTCGAGCCACGCGGTGCCGCGAGGAAGCACCTCGACGTTGAGGCGGCCGGCCTCAAGGTAGAGGCGGTTGAGGTCGGTGATCTCGTACTCGCCGCGAGCGCTGGGCTCGAGGTCGCGAGCGAGGGCGACCACGGAGTTGTCGTAGAAGTACAGGCCGGGCACGGCGAACTCAGACTTGGGGGAGGCAGGCTTCTCCTCGAGAGACAGCGCCTTGCCGGTCGAGTCGAACTCAACAACACCGTAGGCGGTGGGGTCAGCCACGCGGTAGGCAAAGACCACCGCGCCGTCGACGTTTGCGAAGCGCTCGAGGTTGAGACCGAGCCCGGGGCCGTAGAAGAGGTTGTCGCCAAGGACCAGTGCGACGGAGTCGTCGCCGATGTGGTCAGCGCCGATGACGAAGGCCTGGGCGAGGCCGTTGGGCTGCGGCTGCTCGGCGTAGCTCAGCGAGATGCCGAACTGCGATCCGTCGCCAAGCAGCCGCTGGAACTGCGGCAGGTCATGCGGTGTCGTGATGACGAGGATGTCGCGAATGCCCGCGAGCATGAGGGTCGACAGCGGGTAGTAGACGAGCGGCTTGTCGTACACCGGCACGAGCTGCTTGGAAATGCCCTGGGTGATGGGGTGCAGGCGCGTCCCTGAGCCGCCCGCGAGGATGATGCCGCGCATGGGGGCAAGTCTAGGGGCGGGGAGCGAGCATGGCCCGGGTGCTGGGCAGCGGCGCGACAGTCGATGCGCGCTACGTGTCGATGGCGGCCGCTTTTCGACGCCCTGCGCGCGCTGCGTGTCGATGCGGGCTGCGACGGGCCGGGGCTGGCCACACACCTGACCGCGCGGGTGGAGTCCGAGCGGAGAGCCGAAATCGACACGTGGCGCGTATGACGCTCGCGATTCCGGGCGCCATCGACACGCAGCGCGCGTGGGGGCGCGGGGCGCGGGGCGCAGGGCGCGGGGCGCGGTCCCGCGAGGGCGCGGCAGGCGTCGGAGCGTGAATCCGCCCACATCCCGCGCGCTCGCGAATGTTAATTCTTTGCTTCGTGGCACCCGGTCCTAGATGAAAGCGCATACATTGGGCGCGTGAATCAGTTGCCCCCCGTTTCCGCCCGTGAGTACACCGTCGAAAGCTTCACTCGGGAATTCCTTCGCGAGGTGAACTTTGGTCAGGGCGTCGACCTGGATCGCGCCTCGACAAACGACAAGTACCTCGCGCTCGCGCGGACGGTGCGCGGTTACCTGATGACCCGCTGGCTCGAGACGCTGCGAAACCAGGCCCAGCGTCAGGCGAAGACCGTGGCATACCTGTCTGCCGAGTTCCTGCTGGGTCGCCAGCTCGACAACAACCTGCTCGCCGCTGACCTCGAGGACATCGCTCGCGAGTCGCTCGCCAGCCTTGGCATCAGCCTCGACGAGCTGCGCGAGGCGGAGATCGAGCCCGGCCTTGGCAACGGCGGCCTTGGCCGCCTGGCCGCATGCTTCATCGACTCGATGGCCACGCTCGACGTCCAGTCCATCGGCTACGGCATTCGCTATGAGTACGGCATCTTCAAACAGCGCTTTGAGGGCGGCAACCAGGTTGAGGACCCCGACGACTGGCTGCGCCTGGGCTCGCCGTGGGAGCTCGCGCACCCCGAGTACGCCGTCAAGGTGGGCTTTGGCGGTCACGTCGAGGAGGTGCCCGACGCTGGCAACAGTGGTCGCCGACGCTGGGTTCCCGAGTGGGAGGTGCTTGGGGTTCCTTACAACTACATGGTCCCCGGCTACCGCAACGGCCGCGTCAACACGCTGCGACTGTGGAGTGCTCGCGCCACTCAGGAATTTGACCTGCGCATCTTCAACTCCGGCGACTACGCGGATGCTGTGAAGGCACAGACGCAAGCGGAGAACATCTCCAAGGTGCTGTACCCCGAGGACTCGACCCCGCAGGGCAAGGAGCTGCGTCTTCAGCAGCAGTACTTCTTTGTCGCGGCCTCACTCAAGGACTTCATCGAGACCGTCCTGCCTGAGGACTACGACCTCCACAAGCTCCCGGAGCGCATCACCTTCCAGCTCAATGACACCCATCCTGTGATCGCGGTTCCGGAGCTCATGCGACTGCTCGTTGACGAGCGCGGCTGGGACTGGGACGACGCCTGGGCGGTCACCCAGAAGGTCTTCGCCTACACGTGCCACACGCTGCTGCCGGAAGCGCTCGAGGTGTGGCCCGTCGACCTGCTTGGCCGTCTGCTGCCGCGCCACCTCGAGATCATCTACCGCATCAACGAGGAGTTCCTCGCGACCGTGCGCGAGGCGTTCCCTGGCGACTTCCTGCGCGAGCGCCACATGTCGATCATCGCGGAGGAACCCGTGCGCTCGGTACGCATGGCGTACCTTGCGACAGTCGCCGGGTTCAAGGTCAACGGCGTCGCGGAGCTGCACTCCGAGCTGCTGCGCGACAAGGTGCTTCCCGAGTTCGCGCAGCTGTACCCGGAGAAGTTCACCAACGTCACCAACGGCGTGACCCCGCGCCGCTTTGTGCGCATCTCCAACCCCGGCCTGTCGCAGCTCATCACCGAGGCGATCGGCGATGGCTGGCTCACGAACCTCGACCGCCTTCGCGGCCTCGAGCCCTTCGCCGACGACCCCGAGTTCCGCGCCCGCTTCGCCGCCATCAAGGCCGACAACCGCGACCGCTTCGCCAAGGTGCTCAAGGCGCGAGACGGGCTGGACCTCGCCGAAGACGGCATGGTCGACGCGATGGTCAAGCGCCTCCACGAGTACAAGCGCCAGTCGCTCAAGCTGCTCCACATCATCTCGCTGTACGAGCAGATCAAGTCCGGCAAGCTCAGCCTCGACGAGGTCACACCGCGAACCTTCGTCTTCGGCGCCAAGGCGGCACCGGGCTACGTGCGCGCCAAGGAGACCATTGCCCTCATCAATGCGGTGGGCGCCACCATCAACGCCGACGCTTCGCTCAAGGGCCGTTTGAAGGTCGCCTTCCCCGCGAACTACAACGTCACGCTCGCCGAGACACTCATCCCGGCCGCCGACCTGTCCGAGCAGATCTCGCTCGCCGGCAAGGAGGCCTCGGGAACGGGGAACATGAAGTTCGCGCTCAATGGTGCGCTCACTATCGGCACGGACGACGGCGCCAACGTCGAGATCCGCAAGCTCGTGGGCGACGAGAGCTTCTTCCTGTTCGGCATGACGGAGCCGGAAGTCGCCGAGCTCCAAGCGAAGGGCTACAACCCCGGCAGGTTCTACGAGCAGGACGAGGATCTGCGCAATGCCCTCAACCTGCTGGCTTCCGGAGCGTTCACGGGAGGCGAGCGCGGAGGCGCCGTAGCGTCGGTCTTTGCGAGCCTCACCGAGCGCGACCGCTTCATGGCGCTCGCCGATTACCGCGCCTATGTGAATGCCCAAGCGAAGGTGGATGAGGCGTGGAAGGACAAGGATGCGTGGACCCGCTCCGCGATCCTCAACGTCGCGCGCACCGGCTTCTTCAGCTCGGATCGCTCGATCCGTGACTACCTTGAGCGCATCTGGCGCGCGTAGCACCGCTTGGAGCTGCGTTGTGAGTTTGCTCGCAATTGGGTAATCGGTGCACATGCACTCTCGTAGTCGTGGACAATTGACGCCGTGACCGAAATGGCCCTGCTGGTGCTGGTGGTTATCACCGCGCTGGCCTTCGACTTCACTAACGGTTTCCACGACACCGGCAACGCGATGGCCCCGTCCATCGCCACGCGGGCACTCAAGCCCAAGCAGGCAGTGACCCTCGCGGCCGTTCTCAACCTCATCGGCGCATTCCTGTCGCTGACGGTTGCGGCGACGATCGCCAAGGGCATCGTCGACTCTGGCGCAGTCACCCTCGCCGTGGTGCTGGCCGGCCTAGCCGGCGGCATCATCTGGAACCTCATCACCTGGCTCGCGAAACTGCCATCCAGCTCTTCGCATGCGCTCGTTGGCGGTGTGGTGGGCGCGGTGCTCGCCGCGGCCGGCACCCAGGGCGTCATCTGGAGTGGCCTTGTCGCCAAGGTGCTGCTGCCCGCGCTGCTCGCGCCGGTCATCGCGATCCTCGTCGCGAGTGTGGGCACGGCGATCGTCACTCGCGTCACGCGCAAGATCGGCCGCAAGTACAACGACCGCTCGTTCCGCTGGGGCCAGATCGGCTCGGCGTCGCTCATGGCGCTCGCCCACGGCACGAACGATGCGCAGAAGACGATGGGCATCATCCTCATGGCGCTCATCGCGGCCGGCGCCGCGACCCCCGACGAAGGCGTTCCCGTGTGGGTCATCGTCTCGTGTGCGGTGGCGATGGCGCTCGGCACCTACATGGGCGGCTGGCGAGTCATCAAGACGCTCGGCAAGGGACTTGTGAAGCTCGACTCCCGGCAGGGAATGTCGGCAGACATGTCGTCGGCCTCGGTCATCCTGCTGTCGAGTCACTTCGGCTACTCGCTGTCCACGACGCATGTTGCCAGCGGCTCGATCCTCGGCACCGGCATCGGCCGCAAGGGCGCATCCGTGGGCTGGGGCGTCGCTCGCAAGATGCTCATCGCGTGGCTCATCACCGTCCCCGCCGCGGCCGCCGTGGGTGGACTGTGCTTCGGAATCGGCGAGCTCTTCGGCCACACCGTTGGCCCGTGGGTGGTGTTCGGCATCCTCGTCGCCACCTCGACGTTCATCTACATCCTGTCCCGCCGCCAGCCCGTGCATGCGGACAACGTCAACGACGACGATGAGGAAGTCGAGCCCAGCCGCGAGGAGATCCTCGCCCGCTCGGTCGCCATGCACAACCCGCATCTGATGCGCGTGAAGAAGCCCAAGAAGCCTAAGAAGAAGCCCAAGCATCAGCCGCCGTCGAAGAAGCCCAAGAAGAAGTCGAAGACGCAGAAGGACAAGAAGCACGCCAAGAAGACCGGCGACAAGAAGTCCGGCAAGAAGAAGTCCAAGAAGGCGAAGAAGTAGGAGGGGCCATGAACGAATTCGTTGAATGGGGCGCCCTGGGCAACATCGTGCTCTTTGGACTGCTCATCGGCGCGGGGCTGCCGACGCTGTACGCGATCGGCGTGCGCTCTCTCGATGCCGCGACTGAGGCAAAGGGCAAGGCGCTCGTCCTGCGCAAGATCGTCGCCTATGCCTGCTTCGGCGCCGTCGCCATGGCAATCCTCGGCGCCCTCGCCTTCATTGCCGCGGGCGGCCACTAGTCGCGACTAGCCTTTCGCCATGTACACGTCCACGACGCGGTGGGAAGTGATCAGGGCGATCGGCCTGGTCATCACCGTCACGAGCGGCATCGCCTTCTTCTTCCTTGGCGGAGGCCTACTCGCATGGACTGACCCCGCCCCGGCGGTAGTCGACCTCCTTGTCCTCGCAGGCGGCGCCGCGCTGCTGTACATCTCCGGCAAGCGCATCACAGAGATCTGGGCGGCCAACAAGCCCTATCTCCTCAGCGAAGAGGGACGCTTCGCCATCCGCGGCCGCCGCGAGCTTGAGAAGCGGATCCTCACCTCCGGTCGCATCATCTTCGCGGTGTTCCTCGTGTGCGCCGTTGTCTTCATGTTCCTTTTCGCCGCCATCGCGTGCGGCAACAGCGACGAGGGGTACTGCGGCGACTTTGGGCGCCCACCAGAGTGGTTCGTCGAGTTCTGGCAGGTCTTCACCGTGTTCCTGGGCGCCCTGTGGGCCGCCGCCGTGAGCTTCCGCCGCCGGTTCGAGGCGGCGACAGAGCGGATCGACGTGGTTGTCGCCGAGGGACTGCGCCAACGCCGGGCTGACGACCCCATGCACGGCACCGGCCGGTTCTCCTGGGAGTAGCCAGCCACAGCGTCGGGCATGCGAACGCGAGCGTGACGCAACCGGCCTAATGTGAATGGCATGACGGATCACTGGCTCTTCATCGCGTTCGGGTGGATCGGCTCCGGCCTTGTGGTGTGGTCGCTCATGGTGTCGCGCGTGCTGCGCTTCCGGTGGATGAACTTCGCGGGCGCGCTGATCGCGACCATTTACAACGGGCTCATCGAACTGTGGCCGTTCTTCGCGATGAATTTCGCGATCACGATCATTGACGCGTATTGGATCTGGCGCCTCAAGCGAGAGCGCCACGACGCGGCGGTGTACAAGGTGATCCCCGTGGATCCCCGCGACCCGGTGCTGCAGCACGTCATTGCGGTGCACTCTGCGGACATCGCGAAGGTGCAGCCGGACTTTGCGCCTGAGGCCGACACCGCGCAGCGACGCGCCACGTTCCTTGTGCTGCGCGGCGACGAGAACGTTGGCGTCGTGGCCTTGCGTGACCAGGGTGACGGGGTGGGGCTCGTGGAGCTTGACTGGGTGAAGCCGCGGTTCCGCGACTTTACGCCCGGCGAGTTCGTGTATCGCGAGTCGCACGCGCTTGAGGAGGCCGGGTTCACGCGCATCGAGGTCGAGGAGACGGAGACCACCGACGAGGTGTACCTCCGCCGCATGGGCTTCACGCCCCAGGGCACACGCTGGAGGCGGGACGTCGCGGCCTAGCCCACCGGTTGCGGTCTCCCCACCGGTTGCGGTCTCCCCACCGGTTGCGGTTCG
>Ga0207415_1000180_pt1 | contig 55610 bp, 49 predicted proteins | sample Passage237A_FD_187369 | JGI IMG/M metagenome (GOLD analysis project Ga0207415, IMG submission 187369) | Cellulose adapted compost microbial communities from Newby Island Compost Facility, Milpitas, CA, USA - Passage2 37A (SPAdes) (version 3) ... | reverse complement strand
AGGCCTTGTGTTCGTCGACGAGGAGGCGGAGGCCGCCGCCGTCGGTGCAGATGATGCCGTCGAGGACCCATTCGCGCATGACGATGTCGCGGAGCATCGGGTGGACGTGGGCGGGGGTGCCGTTGACGGCGTTGTAGGCGGCCATCAAAGCGGGCGCGCGGCCCTGGACGATCGCCATTTCGAAAGGCTTGGCGTAATACTCGCGCCAGAGGCGATCGCTGAAATCGGAGGACGTGTGAAAGCGACCGTCCTCGTTGCTGTTGGCGAGGAAGTGTTTCAAGAGGGAGGCGGTCTTGAGGTAGCGCGGGTCATCGCCTTGGAGGCCGCGGGCGAAGGCGGTGGCGAGGGTGCCGACGTGAAACGGATCCTCGCCGAAGACCTCCTCGGTGCGACCCCAGCGCGGGTCGCGCGCGAGATCGGCGTTGGGCGCGCGGACAATGATGCCGGCGCGGTCGTATTTTGGACTTTGATACAAATAGCGGGCCTCCTCGGCCTGCTGGGCGGCGACACGGCGGAGGAGTTCGGGGTCCCAGGTGGAGCCGAGACCGTAAGCTTGGGGAAACTGCGTGGTGGCGGTGGGATTGCGGCGGCCCCAGTTGCTTGGACCACCTTGGGCGACGCCGTGGTAACCCTCGATGTGGCGCGAACCTTTGACGCCGAGGCGCGGGACGGAGGCGCTCCATGCCATGCAGTCGATCTTCTCCTCGAGCGTCAGGCGCGCGATGAGGTCGTCGATGCGTTGTTCGGCGGGAAGGTCGGGGTTTTGAAACGGATAACTGGAGGGAACGAGGGCGGTGCTCTCGGAAGAGATGGCGGCGCAGACAAGTCCGCAAAACGCCAGGAAGGCGAAAACGGGGCGGGGCGACATGAGGTTGAGGGGAAAGGGTTCCGGGAGAGGCGTCAAACGTGGGGGGCGTGAAGGCGAGAGAGACAAGGGGAGGTAATACCAGCCATTGGCGGAAGTGGGCTTCGTTCGAGAGGACGAACGACGGAATGCGGAGATTCTGAAACTTTCGCGGCGATGCGGAGTTTTGGAGGACGCATGCATCTACTGGATACGATGGGTCGCGAGGTTCGGCAGTCCTTCCGGGCGCTCGCTCACGAGAAAGGGTTTTCGCTGACGGTCCTGGCGATCGTCGCGTTCTGTCTGGCGGCGAACGTGGCGATTTTCGCGGTCGTGCACGGCGTGCTGCTGCAGCCGCTGCCGTTTCGCGATCCGGACCAACTCGTGTTGATCGCGAATGCGTATCCGAAGGCGGGCGTGGAACGGGCGGGGACGTCGGCGCCGCACTATCTGGAGCGCCGTGAGGGCATGGAGGCGCTGACGGAGGCGGCGGCGATGCGCGGGGCGAGTGTGACGATCGGCGAGGCGGGCGCGCCGGAGCGGGTGGATGCGATGAACGTGACGCCGTCGTTCTTTGCGGTTCTCGGCGTGCAGGCGGAGATGGGGCGGACGTTCACCGAGGAGGAGGGTTTTTATGGAAAACATGAAGTGGTGGTGTTGAGCGATGCGTTGTGGCGCCAGCGGTTCGGGGCGGATCCGGCGATCGTGGGAAAGACGATCCGGATCAACACGACACCGCACACGGTGGTCGGCGTGATGTCTCCGGAGTTTCACTACCTCTCGCGCAAGCCGCGCCTGTGGCTTCCGCTGTGTTTCAGCGACGACGACCGGAAGGCGGACCGGCGGCATGCGAACAACGCGGGCATGATCGCGCGGTTGAAACCAGGGGCGACGATCGCGATCGCGCAGGCGCAGGTGGATGCGCTGAACGAGCGGACGAAGGCGGAGGATCCGTTCGCGGCGATGGTGGCGGAGGCGGGTTTCACGACGAAAGTGCACGACCTGCGGCGCGACTACGTGGCGCAACTGCGTCCGGCGCTGCTGTTGTTGCAGGCGGGCGTGTTGTTCCTGCTGCTGATCGGACTCGTGAACCTGGCGAATCTCCTCCTCGTGCGTGCGACGGCGCGGGTGAAGGAGTTTTGCGTGCGGCAGGCGCTGGGGGCGAGCCGCGGGCAGCTCGTGCGCACGCTGATGACGGAAACGATGCTGCTGTCGCTGGTGGGCGGTGCGATCGGACTCGGGTTGGGCGCGGCGGCGTATCGCGGCATTCAAGTGCTGGCGGCGGACCGGCTGCCGGTGCCGTTGGAAGGCGGAATCAATTTGACCGTGGCGGGCGTGGCGTTGGCGGCGTCGGTGGCGGTGGGGCTGGTGCTCGCCGTGCCGGTGGTGTGGCACACGTTGCACGGGAGTCTGACGGCGGCGTTGTCGGTGGAGTCGCGCGGCGGAACGACGACGCGCGCGGTGCATCGCGTGCGGCATGCGTTGATCGTGGCGCAGATCGCGCTGGCGTTCGTGCTGCTGGCGGCGACGGGGTTGTTGGGGATGACGTTTTCGCGGGTGCTGGCGGTGGATCCGGGATTCCGGCCGACGAATGTGCTGACGGGATCGATCGCGCTGCCGTGGGCCAATTATCAGAAGGAGGAACAGCGGCTGGCGTTTGTCGAAAAGCTCACGACCGAACTCGGGGCGTTGCCGGGGGTGAAGTCGGTGGGCGTCAGCACGGGCGTGCCGTTCACGGGTCACAACAGCAACAACGCGATCTGGATCGAAGGCTATCAGCCGCCGGCGGGAGAGTCGCTGCAGGCGCATTTCACGAGCGGGGTGGCGGCGGATTACTTCGAGGCGCTGGGGCTGACGTTGCGGGAAGGGCGTTTTTTGACCACGGCGGATTCGCGGGCGGAAACGAAAGTGTGCGTGATCGACGAGCATGTGGCGCGGCGTTACTGGCCGGGCGAGAGCGCGCTCGGGCGGAGGTTGTCGGATTCGCCGCCGACGGACTCGGAGCGGAAGCTTTATACGATCGTGGGAGTGGTGGGCGCCGTGAAACAGGCGGACCTCGCGGACGATCGCGGGAATGGCGCGGTGTATTTTCCCTATCGAGACTATGCGGGATTGGGATTCACCGTGGTGGTGCGCACGGAGCAGGCGGCGGAAGCGGCGGGACCGGCGGTGCGGGCGGCGGTGTTGCGGGTGGATCCGGAGATGGCGGTGGACCAGTTGATGACGATGACCGAGCGCGTGGACCAAAGCGTGGCGGAGCGGAAAGTGCCGCTGATCCTCGCCGGCATTTTCGCGGGGGTGGCGCTCGTGCTGGCGGCGGTGGGAATCTATGGCGTGCTGGCGTATGCGGTCGCGCAGCGGCAGCGCGAGATCGGCGTGCGCATGGCGTTGGGGGCGTTGCCCGAGCAGATCATGGCGCAGTTTCTAGGGTTGGGCGTGAAGCTGTTGTTGATCGCGTTGCCGTTGGGTCTGTTGGGCGCATGGGGGGCGGGGCGGGCGATGAAAGGATTGTTGTTCGGGGTGAGTCCGACGAATGTCGCCGTGCTGGCGGGAACGGCGGGCGTATTGAGCACGGTGGCGATGCTGGCGTGTTTTCTGCCGTCGCGACGTGCTGCAAACATCGAGCCGGTGGAGGCGTTGCGCGGAAACTGACGCGTAGGACGCGCGCGGGCGTTCAGAAGTGGGCGTTTGAGCCGATTAAGAGGATGGGTCGCGCCGGTCCCGGCGCGATCCGGGTTCGTGCTGATTGCTCCATTCGCATGGCCAATGTCCTCCTCATCGATCCTGCCGACGTCGCGCGAAAAGCGATGAAGGGTGTGCTGGCGCGCGGCGGGCACCGGTTTGCGGCGGTGGGGAGCGTGGCGGAAGCGTGGGAGTTTGTGCAGCGGACGCTGGCGGTGGATCTGATTTTTCTGGAGCTGAAGCTGGAGAAGGAAAGCGGACTGGCGCTGGTGCAGCGGTTGCGGGACGACTGTTTGTTGAAGTTGATGCCGGTGGTGATCTACACGGGCGCGGGCGACCGGGATTCGGTGCGGCGGGCGATGGAGTTGAAAGTGCAGAACTTTTTGGTGAAGCCGTATCTCGACGCGCAGATCCTGGCGGAGGTGAACAAGGCGGTCGCGAATCCGTGGCGCGCGCAGCACTTCGAGGAGGAGAAGTCATTTTGCAAACTGATGGGCTATACGCCGGAAGGATTGCGGAAGGCGCTGGACGCGCTGCGGGTGGAGCTGGAGGCGACGGGCGGACGGTTGATCGAGCTGGCGCAGGCGAGGCGGAAGGATGCGTTGCTGGGGCGGATAACGGAACTTTCCGAGCAGGCGGAGGCGGCGGGCGCGTGGGGTGCGGTGGAGGTGCTGGGGGTATTGAGGGAGAAAGCGGAGCAGGCGAATTGGGCGGGCGTGGTCGAGGCGGTGTCGCTTTTCGCGACGGCGGCGAAGCTGATAGCGGTGCAGTTGAACGAGGACTTGGTGCCGGCGGATTTCGTGACGGAGGAGGAGCGGACGGAGGAGGAGCGGGCGGCGAAGCGGGCGTTGTGGTTCGATGCGCCGGCGAAGGGACGGTGTCCGGTGGTGACGAGGGCGCAGTTGCAGCAGCAGATCGACCGGTTGAACGGATGTCCGGTGATCGATTCGGCGGCGGCCGCGTTTCAGATGGCCGCGACGGGGCATCCGTCGAGTCTGGCGCCGCTGATGGATTTGGCGGAGAAAGATCCGGGGCTGGCGGCGCACTTGTTGGTGGCGGCGAACGCGCGACGGCGGAACGACGAACTCGACCCGGAGCCGGTGGAGAATCCGCGGTTATGCGTGGGGTTGATCGGCGAGATCAAGCTGGCGGCGATGGCGAGCGGTATCGTGACGGCGGATACGCGGGCGATGAACGTGCCGCCGTGCAGTTGGACGAATTTCTGGATGTTTCAGGTGGGCGTGGCGCGGATGGCACGGTTCGTGTGCCGGTATCTGGAGTTTCAGAGTTTGGAATCGCGGGCGTATGCGGCGGGGTTGCTGCACGACATCGGGAAGCTGGTGCTCGTGCACCTGCATCCGATCGGGTTTCAGGCGATCGTGAGTTTTGCGCAGCGGGAGAATGTGGGGCTGGCGGCGGCGGAGAAACTGTTTCTCGGGTGCACGACGCGCGAGATCGCGGCGTATTTCGCGGAGAAACACGGGCTGCTGCCGAGCTATGCGAACGTGATGCGCTGGGTGGACGGGCCGGAGGAAGCGAAGGAGGACGCGGTGCTGGTGGCGAGTGTGTCGCTCGCGCGCGATTTGTGTCGGCAGAATCGGCTGGGGTGGAGCGGCGAGCGGGCGGGGGTGGTGCGGCCGATCGCGGAAACGGGGGAGTGGAAGATTCTGAGCCGGGGGATTTTTCCGAGTTTCAACCTGGAAAAATTCGAGGCGGAAGCGCACGCGGAGTGTCGGGAGATCAAGCTGGAGTTGATGGGAAGAGCGGGGACGGGCGTGGGGTGACGAATCAGCCGAGGAGGGTGAGGATGATGCCGGTGAGGACGCCGAGGACGGCGGGGAGTTTTTGGCGCCAGTTGTGTTCGCCGAAAAGAAGGATGCCGCCGGCGAAGGCGACGAGGGTGCTGCCGCGGCGGAAGCTGGAGACGACGGAGATGAGGGCGTCGGGGTTGCGCAGGGCATCGAAGTAGAGGAAGTCGGCCACGAGCAGCGTGAGCGACATGAGGATGATGCTCGGGCGCCAGTGGAATTCGTTGCGCTGCCAGAGGCGGAGCTTCCAACCGAGGGCGAGCGGGAGGAAGAGAAGGGCGAGATAGATCGAAAACCACGCTTGGACGGTGGCGGCATCGAAACCGTGATGACCGAGGAGGTATTTGTCATAGAGGGCGCTGACGCCGTTAAGGAGGGTGCCGAAAACGAGGAGCCAGACCCAGCGATTGCGGCCGAAGTGAATGCCCTCGCGGGCGCCGGCGGCGGAGAGGCCGAAGAACGCGCCGAGCGTGATGGCGATGCCGAGGGATTCGAGAAGCGTGGGACGTTCGCCGAGAAGGAGGAGGGCGCCGGCGATGGTAAAGATCGGGCTGGTGGAGCGAATCGGTGAGGCGAGGGAGACGGGAAGGTGTTTTACCGCGAAGTAGGAACAGGACCAGAGGACGGCGACGAGGGTGGACTTGGCGAAGATGAGGAGGTGCTGCGTCGGGGTGAGGGCGGGGACGTGGAGGATCGGGGGGAGCGTGTGGGGCGAGGCGGCGTCGAAGGCGATGAGCGGGAGCCAGACGAGCGCGCTGCAGAGATTGGTGAAAAAAAGGACGACGAGCACGGCGTTGTCGCGGACGGCGTGCTTGGTGCTGAGTTCGTAGCCGCCGAGGACGAAGGCGGAGAGGAGACTGGCGACGATCCAGGACATGAAAACCGGGAAGCGTGCGGGAGAAGGCGGGCGCGTGGCAAATGGGAAGGGGCGAGCGGGGCGAACGCGGAGGGGAATGCAGACGCGTGGCGGTAGGCGCGGAGCGATTTTGCGCTGGCGGCGACGACGAACGGGGCAACGTTGGCGGCACCCCTATGAAATACCCAAATCGTTTGGTTGGTGCGGCGGTGATCGCCGCGTGGTCGTTTGTCATCGTGGCGCAGGCGGCGGAGCCGAAGCCGGAGGAGTTGCGGGCGGGCATGAATTTCATGCCGACGCAGGTGTATTCAGAAGAAGAGGACGCGAAGATCCTGGCGGCGTTCGAAGGGCTGCGCGTGGCGGACGTGACGGACGGGTTGGATGCGGTCGGTTTGTTCGGCCGTGGGATGATGGATCACGAGATTCGTCCGTTGTGGACGGATACGAAGGATTACAGCCATCGCTTCATCGGCATCGCGGTGACGGCGCGGTTCGTGCCGACGCAGGAACCGGCGCCGGGGATCATGAACGAGGCGGATTACGATGCGTGGGCGGGAAAGTGGTATAACGAGAAATCGAAGGAGCACTTCATTCCGATTCTGCGGAAAGGATCGGTGATCGTGCTCGAAGATGCGGTGAACGCCGACGTGGGCTCGATCGGGTCGGCGAATATCATGATCTGGAAATCGAAGGGCGCGGTCGGCGTGGTGACGAATGCGGGGACGCGCGACAGCGACGAGATCGCGACGCAGAAAGTGCCGATTTACACGCGGACGGTGACGCGCGGAATCCGGCCGGGGCGGAATGAACTGGAGTCGGTGAACCGGCCGGTGGTGGTCGGCGGGGCGTTGGTGAAGCCGGGCGACGTGATCGTGGCGGACGGCGATGGGGTGATCGTGGTGCCGCGGGCGTATGCGCTGCGGGTCGCGGCGTATGCGCACAAGATTCTCGAAGGAGACAAGAATGCGCGGCGGGGGCTGTATAAGGAGCTCGGGTTGCCGGAGGATAAGTCGGTGAGGTGAGGGAAGAGTGACGAAAGGCGGGAGGGCGAAACGCTCACGCGTTCCGCTACCGGGGGAGTTGGTTAGTCGCGGGATTTGGGGCGGAGGGGGATGTCGGCGAGGCGGGAGAGTTCGCGGTGGATGCGGGTGACGCGCTCGACCTGGCCCTTGGCGGGGAAGCGTTCGTAGAAGCCGTCGTTGCGGAACTCGCGCGATTGCTCGGTCCAAGGGGCGAGCTTGGCGGTCCAGCGGTTGACGCGGTCTTCGGCGGGGTCGGCGTCGACGGCGGCGAGATCGGCGCAGACGCGGAGCATGGCTTTCAGCACGACAGGCTTCGTGACTTGGTATCCAGAATTTCCCCACGCCTCGCCCCAGGCGGCGGAGGCGGCTTTGAGGAAATCGCGGACGACTTCGTAGTAGCGGGTGGCGTTGCGTTTGTCGGTGCCCTCGGACTCGATTTTCTTCCAGGCGGATTTCACCCAGCGGTGGACCTCGTTGTAGAGCTCGGCCTGGAGGATCCATTTTTCCTGTTTGGAGCGGCCGCCGAGGCGGTTGATGCGGTAGCGGAGCGGGCTGTCGCTTTCGCGATAGAGCATCTCGGTGATGTGGGCGGCGAAGCGGCGGTCGGGTTCGGCCCAGGAGACGCGTTCGTAGAGGTCGATGAGGTGGCTCTTGTTGATGCGCGTCGGGGTGGAGTTGATGATGACGAACATCTCGGTGGCGAAGTCCTCGCTGCGGCCGTCGAAGATCACGCAGGGGACCTGGATGTTCTTGGCTTCTTCGGGGTGGGTGCGGAGGTAGAATTGGAGCGCGGCGAGGCGGTGCTGGCCGTCGATGATGAGGAATTTTTCGGCGGGCTCCTGGAGGCGTCCGACGCCGCTGCCGTCGGACCACGGCTCGAAATTGAGTTTTTGCGGAGTGAAGAGCAGGACGCTGCCGGGGATGGGCGGTTGGGAGATGGCGGTTTCGTAGAAATTGCGGATCGCGGCGACCTTGGCCTTGGAGAGTTCGCGCTGGAAGGCGGAGTCGCTGCGTTCGACGCGGGAAATGAACTGGGCGACATCGTCGTCGGCGGGGACTTCCTCGGCGCGGATGCTGCCGCCCTCTTCGTCGTAGAAACGACTGATGAAGCGGACACGTTCCAGCAGTTTTTCGGGCGAGTAGGAGGCGAAGTAGAAGGCGGCGTCCTTCTGGCGGATTTGGGTGGCGATCATGGTCATGGTGGTGGTGCTGCGAGGTGGTTGTGCGAGTTGGCGAAGAGGGGAATTGAGGCGGCGCCGAAGTGGCGCGCGCCGGGGCTGGAGTGTGTGCAGAAGTGGGCGTGGGGACAAGGGTGAGGTGGTGGGAAAGTGTGCGGTGAGGGCAGCGCGCCTCCATCGGGGGCGGGTGGAGTTTGGAGGTGACAGGGCGGAGGGAGTGCGCACGGTGGGCGGGCGTGGCGCTTCTTGTTTTCTATGTAACCGTGGTGACGCTCGGGGTTTTGAGCATGGGTTTTCAATTGCTGGCGTCGCGGCTGCTGAATCCGCATTTCGGCTCGTCGATCATCGTGTGGGCGTGGCTGATCTCGACGTTCCTAGCGGCGTTTAGCGTGGGTTCGATGGTGGGCGGGAGTATCAGCAATGCGGCGTTGGAGCGGCGGCGGAAGCTGCGGTGGGCGATGGCGGTGCTGGCGGTGGTGTCGCTGGCGGTGACGGCGTTTTTCGGACGGCGAATGCTGGGGGCTATCGAGGTGGCGTTCGAGGACATCAGCGTGGCGCTGTTGGTGTCGTGTTTGGGGCTGTTCTTTTTGCCGGTGACGGCGCTGTCGGCGTTTGGGCCGCAGGGCGTGCAGTATCTGGCGGCGCGCGGGACGGCGCCGGGGAAGGCGTCGGGGCTGGTTTACGGCGTGAGCACGCTGGGGAATATCGCGGGGGTGATGCTGACGGCGTTTGTGTTTATTCCGAATTTTCGGGTGTCGACGCTGCTGTTTATCTGGTTGGGTGTGGCGGTGGTGAGTTTGGCAACTCTGGTGCGGCTGCTGCGTCGGGCGGAGGAATCATGAAACGGATATTCGCGATGGTGGCGGTGGCGTGCGGGTGCGTGGTCGCGGTCGCGGGGCGCGCGGCGGAGGGCGATTATGTCGAGCGCTACGACACGATTTATAACAGCCTGACGATCGAGCGGCGCGGAAACATCGTGGAGCTGCGGGCGCGGGCGCGGGGGAACGAGGCGCTGGAGTCAGCGGTGGATTTGTCGAATCCGCTGCGCCTGGTGGTGCCGTATACGCGGAGTTTGTATGCGGCGCTGTTTTTTCAGCCGGAGCCGAAGCGGGTGTTGATGATCGGGCTGGGCGGGGCGGGGTTTCACCGGCCGTTTGCGGAAGTGTTTCCGGAGGCGCTGCTGCAGACGGTGGAGCTGGACCCGAAGGTGTTTGAGCTGTGTCAGACGCACATGGGCTTCAGGCCGACGGACAAGACGCCGGTGGCGCTGATGGACGGGCGGATGTTTGTGAAACGGAATCGGGAGAAGTGGGACTGGATCATTCTCGATGCGTTTCGGGGCGGGTTTGTGCCGCCGCATCTGAAGACGGAGGAGTTTTATCGGGAGTGCGCGGCGAGGTTGGAGGAGCGCGGCGTATTCGTGACGAACCTACATGCGACAAGCCAGTTGTATTACTCGGACTTGAAGACGATCCAGAAGGTGTTTCCGCAGATGTTGCTGTTCGAGACGCCGGGGCGCGGGAACGTGATCGCGGTGGCGGTGAAGTATCGCACGCCGTCGATCGCGGACGAATCGCGATGGCCGTCGGCGGACGAATTGACCAAGAAGATGCGCGATCTGGTCGACATGGAGCGGATTCGGCGCGAGCGGGCGAACGTGCCGAAGCGGGTGGTGGATCAGGCGGAGGTGCTGACGGACGATTTCGCGCCGGTGGAGTTTTTGGATGCGTTGAAGACGAATAATTCGGACGGGGTGTGAACGGCGGCGATGGCCCGGAGTTTGGCGGGAGGTGGAGAGTGGGTGGTGAGGTTTGATTGTGGCTTTTCTTTGGGCGGCGGGGGCGGTTGGGTGGGGAGGTGAAGCTGCGTTTGGAGATCAAGAGGTATCGGCTGCCGTTGCGGGTGGCGGTGCGGACGGCGCATGGCGTGATGACGGAGCGCGAAGGCGTGTGGTTGAGGATCGAGGACGAGGCGGGACGCGTGGGGATCGGCGAGGCGGCGACGCTGCCGTGGTTTGGGACGGAGACGGCGGAGGAAGCGGAGGCGGTTTTGCGGGGAATGGGAGAGTGGGTGGAGGAAGAGGTTTTGAGGGAGTTGCCGGTGCGGTTGGGATGTGTGCGGAATGCGGTGGAGGAGGCGCGGGCGATGATGGAGGAAGCCGGCGCGGGGGATGGGAAGGACGTGGAGCGGGAAGGAAGTGAGACGAAGGACGGTGCGGCATATTTGTCGGTGGCGGCGTTATTGCCGGCGGGGCCGGCGGTGCTGGAGGCGATCGGGCCGAAGGCGGAGGCGGGTTTTCGGGTGTTTAAGTGGAAGGTAGGCGTCGGGGATCTAACGGACGAGCTGGCGCTGCTCGACGACGTGTGTGCGAAGCTGCCGGAGGGCGCGAAGCTGCGGCTGGATGCGAACGGGGCGTGGGATCGGCGACGTGCAGAGAAGTGGCTGGAGCGATGTGCGGAGCGGCCGGTGGAATTTGTGGAGCAACCGATCGCACGGGAAGCGCGCGGGGCGGAGGATGTGTTGCGCGGACTGGCGGAGGATTATCCGGTGGAGATCGCGTTGGACGAGTCGCTGGTGGGCGACGGTGACGTGGAGCGGTGGGTGGGCGCGGGGTGGCGCGGGGTGTTTGTGGTGAAGTCGGGCCTGGCGGGAGATGTGCGCGGGGTTTTGGAACGGTTGGAGAAGGTGGGGGCGAAGGTGGTGTTTTCGTCGGCGCTGGAAACGGCGGTGGGCGCGCGGGCGGCGTTGCGGCGGGCGTTCGCGTGGAAAGGCGAACGGCGGGCGGTGGGGTTTGGGGTGTGGCCGCTGTTTGCGGACGGACGCTTCGATGGGCCGGCGGCGGCGCCGTTTGTGCGACGCGAGGATGTGGAGCGGATCGACGTGGAGGCGTTGTGGAACGCGCTGAACTGAGGCAATTGTTGGAGGCGACGGGGGTCGCGGAGGAGCGCGAAGGCGTTTTCTTTTTGTGCGATCCGCGGTGGGGCGAGGCGGAGAGGGAGCAGGTGCGGAAGTTGCGGGAACTACGCGCGAACGACGGAGCGGAGGAAGGCTGGGTGTGCGTGCCGACGGGCGGGACGAGCGGGATGATCAAGTTTGCGCGGCACGACGAGCGAACGCTGGGCGCGGCGGCGCGGGGATTCGTGGAGCACTTTGGTATTCAGAAAGTGAATGCGGTGGATGTGCTGCCGCCGTTTCATGTGAGCGGATTGATGGCGCGGGTGCGGTGTGCGGTGTCGGGAGGCGCGCACGTGGCGTGGGAGTGGAAGCGGCTGGAGCGCGGGGAGCGTCCGGTGGTGAGCGAGGACGAGCCGTGGGTGCTTTCGCTGGTGCCGACGCAATTGCAGCGGCTGTTGGCGGCGAAGGAGGCGGCGGAGTGGCTGCGGCGGTTTCGGGTGGTGCTGATTGGCGGGGCGCCGGCGTGGAAGGAATTGTTGGATGCGGCGGCGGAGGCGCGGGTGCGGGTGGCGCTGAGTTATGGAATGACGGAGACGGCGGCGATGGTTGCGGCGCAGCGGCCGGAGGAATTTTTGGCGGGGGATCGCAGCAGCGGGACGGCGATGCCGCATGCGAAGATCGTGTGCGGAGCGGATGGGGCGATCGCGATCGAGGGGGCGTCGTTGTTTCGTGGATACTGGCCGGAGCGGCGGACGGAGCGGAGATTCGAGACGAACGATGGGGGCGAAATCGATGAAAACGGACGGCTGCACGTGCACGGACGGCGCGACGCGGTGATCATCACGGGCGGAGAGAAGGTAAATCCGCTGGAGGTGGAGGCGGTGTTGCACGCGAGCGGGCAGTTCGAGGACGTGGCGGTGGTGGGCGTGCTGGATGCGGAGTGGGGCGCGGCGGTGGTCGCTTGTTATCCGCGCGGGGAGCGGGCGATCGATTGGAGTGCGGTCGAGCGCGAGCTGGCGGCGCTGGCGGGATTCAAGCGGCCGAAGCGGTTTGTGGCGGTGGCGGAGTGGCCGCGGAATGAGCAAGGGAAGGTGAGGCGGTCGGAGCTTGTGCGGGCGGTGGGAGTGTGAATGCGATTGCCTCGGACGCACGCGTGAACGGAAGATGGGTCCGATGCGAGTGGCTCAGTTCGAACGAGTTTTCGGAGCGCTGGAGAAGGCTGGAGTGCGGTTTCTCGTGGCGGGCGGAGTGGCGGCGATCGCGCATGGGGTGGTGCGTTATACGAACGATCTCGATCTCGTGATGGCTTTCGACGAGGAGAATTTGAAGCGTGGCGTGGGGACGCTGGAACAACTCGGATTCAAGGCGAAGATTCCGGTGACGGCAGAGTCCTTCGCGAAACGAGAAAACCGGGAACAGTGGGCGAAAGAAAAGGGAATGGTCGTTTTTCAGATGGCGCTGTTTCAAGAAGACGACCTGCCCATCGATGTTTTCATCGAACCGCCGTTCGACTTCGAAGAGGAGTATGCGAAAGCGGTGCGAGTGGAACTCGCGCCAGATGTTTTCGTGCCGATCGTGGGCGTGCAGCAGTTGATTACGATGAAGGAGAAGGCGGGGCGTCCGCGGGATCTGGAGGATATTGCGAAGCTGAGGAGGCTGGCGAATTTGTGAGCATGGACGCGCAAGCGGACGATTTTCGAACGGCAGGATGGGACGAGCACGAGGTGTTTCACCTCGAGACGGGGCGGAGGATGTCGTTTCGAGCGAAGCTGCAATGGCTCGAGGAGGCGGATCGAATGGTCCGCTTTCTCGCGAAGCGGCGGCCGTGGATCGACAAAGAGGGCGTGCTGCATCAGCCGGCGCGGAGCTCGCAGGCGGCGGAGGGCGGGCAGGCGGAGTATGGGTCAGGGAGTGGCGAGCCAGGTGGCGAGGGCGGGCGGTAGGGGGACGCGTTCGCGTTTGGCGGGGGAGGTGGCGACGTGTTCGGTGCGGACGCGGGCGGCGAGTTTTTCGATGGTGCCCTGCTGCTTGAAGATCTCGTAGCGGATCGCGAAGGAGTTTTCGGAGAGCGGCGTGGGGGCGACGGTGATGCGGAGTTTGTCGCCGGGGCGGAGGGGGCGGAGGTAATCGGCTTCGCTCTTCGAAATTGGGATGACGACGCCGGTGTTTTGGAAGAAGGTTTGGAGTTCGATGCCGGCGGCGGGGAGAGACTCTTCGTAGGCTTCGTGACAGATCGCGAGGTAGTTGGCGAAGAAGACGACGCCGGCGGCGTCGGTGTCGGCGAAGCGAACGGTGCGGGTGTGGCTGAACGACATGAGGAGATTTTCGAGTTTCGATTTGGGAATTTCGATTTAGATCACGGGGTGTGACGAAACACGAGATCGCGGATGTGTTGAACGAGATCGCTCTGTTGCTGGAGCTGAAGGCGGAAAATCCGTTCAAGGTGCGGGCGTATCAAACGGGCGCGCGCGTGGTGGAATCATTCGAGGAGGCGGAGCTGGAGCGGCTCGTGAAGGAGGGCGGGTTAAAGACGGTGAAAGGCATCGGCGATGCACTCGGGCAGAAGATCGCGGAGCTGTATACGACGGGGAAGCTGGAGTTTTACGAGAAGCTGAAGGCGTCGGTGCCGCCGGGGATGGTCGAGCTGTTGCAGGTGCCGGGGCTCGGACCGAAGAAGATCAAGGTGCTGGGCGACAAGCTCGGCGTGGTGGACATCGCGACCCTGACGAAGGCGTGCGAGGACGGGCGCGTGGCGGAGCTGGCGGGGTTTGGGGCGAAGACGCAGGAAAAGATTTTGGCGGGGATCAAGAATCGCGAGGCGTATGGCCGGCGGCATTTGTGGTGGGAGGTGTTTCCGGTGTCGGAGACGATCGTGAAAGGATTGCGGGCGCTGCCGCAGGTGAAGCGGGCGGAGTCGGCGGGGAGTTTGCGACGCGGGGCGGAGACGGTGGGGGATCTGGATTTCATCGTGGCGGCGACGGACGTGGAGCCGGTGGTGGATTGGTTCGTCGGCATGGCGGGCGTGAAGGAGGTGACGGCGCGCGGGGAGACGAAGGCGAGCGTGCGGTTCGTGACGGGGCTGCAGGCGGATCTGCGGATCGTGCCGGAGGAGCAGTTTGTTTTTGCGCTGCATCACTTCACGGGCTCGAAGGATCACAATGTGCAGATGCGGCAGCGGGCGTTGGCGCGGGGATTGAGTTTGAGCGAGTGGGGGCTTTCGCCGGTGGCGGAGGACGGTTCCGAGTCGGGTGGCGGTGAGGCGAAGAAGCGGAAGGGGCCGAAGCGGGCGGGGAATAACGAGTCGGTGGTGGTGGCGGACGAGGCGGAATTGTTCAGGGCGCTGGGGCTGGCGTTTGTGCCGCCGGAATTGCGCGAAGGTGTTGGCGAGATCGAGGCGGCGGAGAAGGGGGAGTTGCCGCGATTCGTGGAGATGACGGATTTACGCGGGACGTTTCATTGTCACACGACGGCGTCGGATGGACGGAATACGTTGAAGGAAATGGTCGCGGCGGCGGAGGCGCTGGGCTGGGAGTATTTCGGGCTCGCGGATCACTCGAAATCGAGCGTGCAGGCGAGAGGGCTGACGGAGGAGCGGTTGTCGGCGCAGATCGCGGAAGTCGAGGCGTTGAATGCGAGCGGGAAGTTCAAGACGCACGTGTTCAGCGGGACGGAGTGCGATATTTTGCCGGACGGGCGGCTGGACTATGACGACGCGCTGCTGGCGAAGCTGGATTACGTGGTGGCGTCGGTGCACAGCACGTTTTCACAGGACGAGGCGACGATGACGGCGCGGATCATTCGCGCGATCGAGCATCCGCGGACGACGATGCTGGGGCATTTGACGGGGCGGATTTTGTTGCGGCGCGAGCCTTACAAAGTGGATGCGAAAAAGGTGATCGATGCGGCGATCGCGAACGGCGTGATCATCGAGATCAACGCGAGCCCGTGGCGGCTCGACATGGAGTGGAAGCACTGGCGAAAGGCGGCGGAGCGGGGGCTGTTGACGTCGATCAATCCGGACGCGCACGAGACCGGCGAGCTGGCGTATGTGCGCGCGGGCGTAAACGTGGCGCGGAAGGGCTGGCTGACGAAGGAGCAGGTTTTCAACACGCGCGGACTGCCGGAGGTAAGAGCGTATCTGAAAAACAAGCACGGACGGACCTAGTCGAATAGGTCCGAGACGAAGGCGGGGCGCCCTTCGTTAAAGGAACTGTAAAATCTTCCGACGATCCTGATCGGGGTCGATTCCTGGCATTTGGCGTGCAATAGCTTGCCTCATGGTTGCGGCCGCTTACCAGCATCGGTCCACGCGCATCGTCCACGAGGCGAGCGGGATTCACGTGCTGCGGGGCGATTCGATCGTCGGGCGCATCGCGCGCAACGAAGCGGCGGGGGCGTATCGTTATTTTCCGGGCGCGGACAACGACGTGGCGTTCGTGTTCGAGCACAGCAGCCTGGCGATGTTGCTGCGCTTGATCGAAACGCGATCTTGGGAAGCGGAGCTGCAGCGGATCGGGCAGGCCGAGGCGAGTTGAGACGCCGCGCGACGACGAGTGGACGGCGTTACGGGGCGGAGGTGAAGTGGCGGCAGTGGGGTGATTCGGCGCGGTGGACGCAGATGCCGCAGAAGGATTCGATGTCGGCGCCGCCGAGCAGGCGGGTGACGCGGACGACCTCGGCGAGGTCTTGTTCGCGGCGGAGGTGGGGCGGCTGGGCGGCTTGAAGGAGGACGAGTTCCTCGAGGAGGGCTTGTTCCGCGGCTTTGAAATGGGCGAGGTAGGGATTGCGATTGCAGCCGCAAACGGGGAGCCCGATGCGGCGGGCTTCGCGGAGGGTGAGCGGAGCGGGCGCGGGTTTTTCGAGTTGGCGGAAGATCTCGTCGAGCGTGCCGGGGATCAGTCGCGAAACGGCGTCGGGCAGAGCGAGCGGGGTGTTGACGGGCTCGACGCGGAGCAACGTCTCCCAGCGCTGCTGGAGGGAGGCGCGTCGCTGGCGCAAGGCGTCGAGAATTTCGGGGCACATTTGGTTGAGGATAACATCGGGTGACCGGCGCGACTGCTCTTCTGTTGCACAAAACGATTCATCTTTTGCCGTCGAACGGCGATTGCGCTGGAGCGGCGACTTGCGTGACGCCAAAGGCGGCGGCAAAAAGGCGGGGCATGATCACGACCCGGGCGCGCGGCCTGGCCAATCTTCACGCTGGAGCGACGACGCTGTTTGTAGGCGTCTTTTTTTGGTTCTACGCGCACGTGATCTATCACGTTCCCTTCGTGCGGCTGAGCCGGGACGTGAACCTGATCCCGTATTTCCTGTGCATGGTGGGCGGGATGGTGTTGTCGTCGCGGGAGATCGTGCGGCTGGCGACGCGGTTTCACGTGTTGAACTGGGTGGACGCGGCGCGGCTGGGCGGGCGGCAGACGGCGCTGATGGCGCTGCTGACGTTCACGATGATGTTTGCGACGCAGGACCGGAGCATCAGCCGATTGTTTCTCGGCTCGTTTCTGATGTGGAGCTGGCTGGGGCTGACGCTGCTGCACGCGCGGCTGCCGCGGATGCTGGCGCGCATGGTGTTTCAAAAAGGACATCGGCTGCCGACGGTGTTCATGGGGCGCGCGGAGTCGTTTTCGCGGTTGAACGACTGGATCGGTCACAAGGAGATGTTGGGAATTTTTCCGGTGGGCGTGCTGTCGGACGACGCGCAGGCGGCGAGTGCGATGCCCGCGGGCGTGCCGTGGCTGGGGGCGGCGGGGGAGTTGGAGCGGGTGTTGGCGACGGGGCAGGTGGCGCAGGTCGTGTTGTTGGAGTTTCCAACGGATGACGCCGAGGCGCGGCGGATCATCCAGTGGTGTCAGGATGCGGGCTGCCGCCTGCTGATTCACAACAATCTCGAGGAGCGCTACACGCATCCGCTGGTGCCGATCACGGAGGAAGGGCGGCATTTCTACACGCTGCAGGAGGAGCCGTTGGAGGATCCGTTGAACCGGCTGGTGAAGCGGGCGTTTGACGTGACGCTGGCATTACCGGTGGTGGTGTTCGTGCTTCCGCCGCTTTGCCTGTGGGTGCGGGTCATGCAGCGGATCCAGGCGCCGGGGCCGCTGTTTCACATCCGGGAGCGGCGGGGGATGCGGGGAAATGCGTTTGCCATGATCAAGTTTCGCTCGATGTATGCGGGAGATGGAGACGAGGCGGCGGAGGCGCAGCAGGCGCGGCCGGAGGACGAGCGGATTTATCCCTTCGGGCGGTTTTTGCGGAGGCGGAGTCTGGATGAGTTTCCGCAATTCTGGAACGTGCTTCGCGGCGAGATGAGCGTGGTGGGACCTCGGCCGTATATGCCGATGCTCGATGAGGAGTTTCGGCAGCAGACGAAGGCGTATCGCACGCGGCATCTGGTGAAGCCGGGAATCACGGGGCTGGCGCAGAGCATGGGGCTGCGCGGCGAAATCCTGGAGAGCGAGATGCTACGCCGGCGGCATCATTGGGACGTGTATTACATCACGCATTGGTCGTTCTGGCTGGATCTGCAGATCACGGTGAAGACGCTGGCGCAGGTGTTCTTTCCGCCGAAGACGGCGTATTAGGGAAAAGCTGAAATGCGGGAACGCTGGAAGAGATGGAAAGCGTTGCAGGAGGATGGTGCGTGGGGCTTGCTCCTGGGGCATGTCGAAAGGTGAGGAATTGATTTTGGCGTCGGCGTCGCCGCGGCGGAAGGAGTTGCTGGCGCGATTGGGGCTGCCGTTTGCGGTGGTCGTGGCGGACGTGACGGAGCACGAGGAAGAGACGACGGATCCACGGACGATGGTGACGCACAATGCGGCGCTGAAGGCGGACTGGGTCGCGGCGCGGAATCCGAGCGCGTGGGTGTTGGGCGCGGACACGACGGTGTTTCTCGATAATCTCGTCTTGAACAAACCGCGCGATCTGGCGGACGCGCGGGCGATGTTGAAACGGCTGGCCGGGAGGACGCACACGGTGTTCACGGGCGTGGCGCTGCGAAACGTCGGGCGCGGGGTGCGTATCGACGAAGGTGTTACGAGCGACGTGACCTTCAAGCGGTTCGACGATGCGGTGATCGACGCTTATTTCCGCGTGGTGAACCCGTTGGACAAGGCGGGCGCCTATGGAATCCAGGAAGGGCGCGAGCTGATCATCGAAGGATGGAAAGGCTCGTTCTCGAACATCATGGGCCTGCCGATGGAGCTCACGAAACAAATTTTGACGCGGGTGGGTCTTCTGGCTGAGTTGTCGACGACTCCAGCCGGACCTGCATGAACGACCTGCTTGTATCGCCTTCGCCCGCCACCTCGCTGCGGCGGTTTGCCACGCGGTTGCGGGACGATCCGGACACGCGGTCGACGTTGATCGGCGTGCTCGGGGTGCTGTTCGTGCACCTGTTTTTGTTTTTGGTCGGGCCGCATGCGCTGCGACTGGAAGGCGGGCCGAGCGTGATGCGGGAGCATTCGTCGTCGCGGGAGTTCAACATCGAGATCGCGCCGGAGGCCTTTGCGCCGGCGGTGAAGGAGGAGCCGCCGCCGACGAACTTCGTCGAGGCAAACCCCAACGCGCCGGACAATGTGCCGGATCGGACGGATAATTTCGCGGCGCAGAACCAGCAGGTGGCGCAGGAGATTCCAACGCCCGACGGAAAAAGCGATCGTCCGGCGACGGAAGGGCGGACGGATGTGCAGTCGACGCAGATCGTCGACGGATCGTTGACGCAGCAACTCGAGCAATTGCCGACGCCGCCATCGATTCAGGGGCAGGATGAACAGCAGCAGGCGCAGGCGGCGCCGCGGCAGGAGCAGATTCCGTTGCCCGGATTCGAGAAGACCGAAGGTGACAATCAGCACGCCTACGGCAGCAACATCGCGAAGTTCGCGGAGCGGCCGGAGGCGGTGCCGGAGCATGTGGAGGGCGCGAAGGAAGGTTCGCCGTCGGGCGCGTCGGCGCTGCCGAAGATCGATCCGAAGAATCCGCGTCCGCGTCCGCAAATCGTGCGACAGCAGCAGGTGCGGCCGGCGGTGTTTCAGGAGAACAAGTTTGGCACGTCGAACATTGGATTGGCGGCGTGGAATGCGAAGTGGAGCAACTACGGGCAGTATCTGCAGAAGCTGATCGATACGGTGCAGATCCAGTGGGAGCGGATCCTCTATGAAAGCCGCTTGTATCCGGTGAACGGGACGAGCGTGAAGGTGGTGTTCGTGTTGAATGCGAAAGGCGAGATCGCGCGGATCGTGAACGTGGAAGGCACGGCGGGGCAGCAGGCGGAGAAGGCGTGCGCGAGCGCGATCACGTCGCGGGCGCCGTATGGGCCGTGGACGGACGACATGATCGCGGTCCTCGGCGAGGAGCAGGAGTTGACGTTCAATTTCTTTTATCAGTGAGCGCGGCGGAGAGCTTCTGGGCGAAGCTGCCGCTGGGGCGGGGCGTGGAGGTGATCGCGAGCGATGCGAACGGGCTGGCGGCGCTCAACAAGCCGGCGGGGGTGTTGTCGCATCCGAACGAAGCGCGGGATCGCGTGCGGTCGCTGCTGGTCGCGGATTACGATGCGCAGACGGAGTCGTTTGGGTGGGAGGAGGACGGCGAGGGAGCGGGCGGGCGCTTGTGGTTGTTGAATCGGTTGGATTCGGCGACGTCGGGCGTGATTCTGGTCGCGAGCGACGAGGCGCTGGCGAAGGAGATCCGGGCGCAGTTCAAGCGGAAGCAGGTGACGAAGATTTATCAGGCGCTTGTATTCGGAAAACCGATGCGGGCGGCGGAGGTGTGGCGGGATTTGCTGGCGGTGCAGAAGGCGGGTGGGCGGATTCGCACATCGGCGTCGGCGGGCAATGTGCCGGCGGAGTGCGCGATGAAGCTCGTGGCGACGAGGGCGGGTGCGGACGTGTTGTCGCTGTTGCAGCTCGAGCCGCGGACGGGACGCAGCCATCAGTTGCGCGTGCAATGCGCGAAACGACGGCTGCCGATCGTGGGGGATCAGACGTATGGAGATTTTGGACACAACCGGGCGTTCGCGAAGCGGACGGGGGAGAAGCGGTTGTTCCTGCACTCGATGGAAACGCGGTTCCGCTACGATTGGAAGGGGCGGACGTTCGATTTCGCGGCGCGGGCGGAATTGCCGGAGGCGTTTCGGGCGGCGGTGGGGCGCGGATGAGCGGTGGCGCGGCGGGCGCCGTCTATCGCGATCGACGTTTCCCCAGCTTGAGTCCGCGGTAGACGAGGGCGCCGGCGATCCAGAGCAGGATCGCTCCGGCCGGGTAGGCGAGCACGCGGGGAAAAAGGACGAAGAGGACGGCCAGGGTGAGGAGACCGAGGGCAGTCCAGAGGAGGAGTCGCGTTTCGACCGGTTCCATCTCGCGGCGGTTGGTAAGCGCGGCACCGACGGCATTGCCGATGCGCAGCGCGCCCGCGGCGGCGCGGGTGGCGCTGCCTTTGCGATCGCGGGAGTGGCTGCTCTTCGCGTGCGGGTTTTTCGCGAGCCGCCGTTTGCGGTGGAGGACGATCTCGGTGGAGTTGGCGAGATCGTCGAGATACATCGCCTCCATCTGCGCGGCGAAACCCTCGTCTTCGACGACGGCGTCGAGCTCGCAGTTGCCGATCCAACTCGCGAAGTTGAGATTCGTGGAGCCCACGCGCGCCCAGCGCCCATCGACGACCGCGGACTTGGCGTGGAGGAGGGAGCCGTTCCATTCGAAGATGCGCACGCCGGCGTCGAGCAGAGGCCGGTAGCCGGTGCGCGAAACGAGCTTCAGCAACGGTATGTCCGAGGCACGGGTAAACAGCATGCGAACGTCGACTCCGGCGCGGGCGGAAGTGACGAGAGCCTGCACGTAAGTGGGCGCGCCGAGATAGTAGGCGTCGGTCAACCACACTCGTTTTCGGGCGAAAGCGACGACGAGTTGATCGAGACGAAACGTGCCGGACGTGGAAGGATCGCTGGCGACGATGCGAAGCGGAATGTTGCCGGCGTGCGGAATGTCGGAGGCGGAGGGGATTTCTTTTTCGTGAACGGGGCTGCCGAGCGTGGCCCAAGTTCGGGCGAAGGATTGCTCCATGTCGGCGAGGGCGGGTCCGCGAATCTCGACGCCGGTGTCGCGCCACGGCGCGATTTTTTTGGCGGGATTTCCGCACCACATGTCGGCGATGCAGAGGCCGGAGATGAAGCCGACCTCGCCATCGATCACGAGGAGCTTGCGATGATCGCGGGAGATCCAGCCGAGCGGGGATTCGATCCGCGGAGGATTGTAGCAACGGACGTCGACGCCGCCGGTGCGAAGTCGCTCCCAAAAGGCGCGAGAGGCTTTGCGAAAGACGCCGAGCCAGTCGTAGATCAGCCGCACGGTGACGCCCGCTTGGGCGCGTTCGATCAGGGCATCGGCGAAACGGTTTCCGATTTCGTCGGCGGCGAGGATGTAGTTCTCGAAATGGATTCGCGACTTTGCGGCGGCGATCGCCGCGAGCCAGGCGGGGTAGTTTTCGCCTGCGTCCTTGAGCAGGCGGACCTGGTTGCCGTCGATGAGCGGAGCGTTGGCGCTGCGTTCGAACGCCTGTTGCGTGAGGTCGCGCGCGCTGAGCGTGCCGTGGAGTCCGCGACGAGCGGAGTCAGGGGATTCACGGGAGGATTCGCTCATAGCGTTGGAGACGCTTGGACAGCGAATTAGGGGATTGGCTTCGCGTGGGCGAGAAAGTGGAAACTCCGGAAGCGCGGACGGGGAAAAGAGGCGCGATGCCGCGCGGGCATTTTGGAGTTTTCTTTTGGCGAAAGGCGGTTTCCCGTAACGGCGCGCGTCACGGAAGGGTGGCCGAGTGGTTTATGGCTCCAGTCTTGAAAACTGGCGTGGGTGAAAGCTCACCGTGGGTTCGAATCCCACCCCTTCCGCCATTCCCCGCGTCGGTTCGCCTGCGGGAACGTTTCTACTTTCGCGAGCGGCCGTAGAAGAACGCGAGCCAGATGCCGAGGGCGACGAGCAGGACGAGCCACCAGAAGTAGCGGAGTTCGCGGGCGGCGAGTTCGAAGAAACCGAGGAGTCGCGGGAAGAAGAGCACGGAGCCGAGGAGGACCACGGCTCCGACAATCAGGATAAAAGTGCGTTGAGGAGAGCGGCTCATCTCAACGCCGCGCGGGCGCGGCGGCGCCGGGCGTGGACGGCAGGCCGAGCGGGAGAAGGATGTTGGCGCCGTTGCCGCCTTCGGCGCCGGAGCCGCCGATGACGAGGGGGGCCTTGCCGTCCCACTTTTCGACGATCTGGAGTTGAATGAGACCAGGGTTGTCGCGGATTGCTTCGGCGCGAATGCGGATCGCTTCGGCTTCACCCTTCGCGCGGATGATGGCGGTGTCGGCTTCGATCTGAGCCTTCTGCTGCGTGAAACGGGCTTTGGCGGCTTCCTGCTCCTGGACCATCTTCGACTCGATGGCGGCTTCGAGTTCCTTGGAGAGCACGATATCTTCGACCACGAGGTCTTCGATCACGAGCAGGGCGCCGATTTTTTCGCGGGCGGCGGCGAGGGCCCGGGATTTGATTTCCTCGCGCTTCTTCACGATCTGCTCGGCGCTTTGGAGGGCGGTCACTTCCTTCAACGCTTCCTGGACGCGTGGGGCGATGAGGCTGTCGAACGGGTCGCCGGCGTATTCCTTGTAGATGCGAACGACGGAAGATTCGGGGATGCGATAGAGCAGGCGGAGGTTCATGTTCACCTGCTGGAGGTCGGAGGAGTAGGTCTCGGAGGGGAGCTGGCGCGCCATCTGGCGGACCGGCACGTGGATGATGTGCGTGATGAACGGAGCCTTGGTGCCGAAACCCTCGGGTTTGAAGTCGTCGCTCACTTTGCCGAGCGTGACCTGCACGCCGCGATAGCCCGGCTCGACCACGTAGGTGCCCTGGGCGGCGAAAATGATGAGCGCCAGGACGATGATTCCGAAGCCGATGAGTTTGCCGAAGTTTGGAGTCATGAGCGCATGCGAAGGCACGCGCGGGATCGTCGCAAGCGATGATTGTGGCGGTGGAATCTTTTGGACGCGTTCCAGCGACGCGGGAAAAGCGGAACGGGGTGGAAAATTCGTCCTACTTGGGCGCGATGCGCCAGACGGTGTGGGATGCGTCATCGCTGACGAGGAGGGCGCCGTCGCGAGCGACGGTAACGCCGACGGGGCGGCCCCAGACGTCGCCTTTGTCGGTCACAAATCCGGTGAGAAAATCCTCGTATTCGCCGACGGCGCGGCCGTTTTCGACGGGGACCATGATGACTTTGTAGCCGGTGCGTTTGGCGCGATTCCAAGAGCCGTGCTCGGCGGCGAAGATCTGGCCGCGATAACGCGCCGGAAAGGCAGTGGCGTCGTAGAAGACGAGATCGAGCGAAGCGGAGTGCGCTTGTATCAGAACATCGGGGACGACCACCTGTGGGGCGAGCTCGGGGCGTTTGCCTTGGTGGCGCGGGTCTCGATTCGGGCCGAGATAAAACCAGGGCCAGCCGTAGAACCCGTTTTCCTGAACGCGAGTGACGTAGTCGGGCGGAAGGTCATCGCCGAGGCCGTCGCGTTCGTTGACGGACGTCCAGAGCGCGCCGTTGGAAGGATCGATGGCGAGGCCGACGGGATTGCGAATACCCCACGCGTAGACGCGGCCGTTTGTGCCGTCGGGATCGTAGGCGAAAATGCGGGCGCGGCGTTCTTCGGATTTGTCGTCGTCGACGTTGGAGAGCGAGCCGACCGAGACGAAGAGGGTTTTGTCGTCCTGGGAGAAAACGATGTCGCGTGTCCAATGCCCGCCGCCGGTGAGACGGCCCCCCGAGGAAATGTCGGGGATGACAACCTCGGCGGGGCCGCGCGCGCGGAGGTCGCCGGAGCGATAGGGAAAGCGAACGACGGAGCCGGTGTTGGCGATATAGACGAACTGCGGATCGTCGCCGGATGGATGGAACGCGATGCCGAAAGGTTGTTTGAGGTTGTCGGCGAAGAGCTCGTTCACGTCGGCGCGTCCGTCGTGGTCGGTGTCGCGCAGGACGCGCACGCGGTGCGATTCGCTTTCGGCGACGAAGATGTCGCCGTTGGGCGCGGTGACGATGACGCGCGGTTGTTTGAGACCGGTGGCGAATTCGGTGACGCGAAAACCCTCGGGCGCGCGTGGAAAAGCGCCGGCCGGTCGGGCGACCTGGCGTGGGCCGTTGCGCGCGGATTCGGTGGCGTAAGGAGCGGGCAGGTCGTCGACGGTGATCTTGCGGCGGACGCCGGGAGCGTCCTGCGTCCAATCGCCCATGGCGGCGCGACCGGTGAGGAGTTCGGCGGCGAGAAGAGTCGAAGCGAGACCGCCGCTCGCGACGGCGAGAGTGACGGCGCGAACGGCGGACGTCGGGATCATTTGCCAAAAACCTTTTTCACATCGCCGGTCTTTTTCTGAACCTTGCCCTCGAGTTGATCGACGCGGCCCTCGTCGCGGAGCTCGGGATTGTTGGTGGCTTCGCCGACGCCGGCTTTGGCTTTGCCGACGAGATTCTTGGTGTGACCTTCGACTTTATCTTGAGTGCTTGTTTTCATGAATGCACGGACCGAGCGGAGTGGCGAGCGGTTCCGGAGTGGACGCGGAGAAGAGTGAAGCGCATGCGCGAGAGCGGAAGGGGCCCGGAGGAGGCGTCGGCATTCCTCCCGATGGCGGCCGGATGCGTCCTGATTACGGTGAGGGATGGCAGGAACGCGCACCCTTGAAACGGATCGCGTGCGGGAACGCACGAAGCCGGAGATCAACGACCGGATCGATGCGGGTATTCGGGAAACGGTGACGCGCTACGCGACGGCGACACCGCGCGAGATCTCGCAACGGATCGGCGAGCTCGAGGCGGAGTGGGACATCGAGCGGGTGTTGGAAACGAATGCGGCGAGCCTGGCGTTGTCGGGCGTGTTGTCGGCGGCGCTGGGGCGGCGGCGGGGATTGGTTTTGGCGGCGGGCGTGCTGGGATTTCTGTTGTATCACGCGACGCAGGGATGGTGTCCGCCGCTGCCGATCCTGCGGCGGCTCGGTGTGCGGACGCGGCGGGAGATCGAGCGGGAGAAGTTCGTGCTGAAATATCTGCGCGGGGATTTCGAAGGGCTCTCGGTGCAGCGAGCGCGGAAGTCGCCGGGCAAAGTGCTAGACGCGGTCGCGCAGTAAGCGCGACGTTTCCCGTCTCCGGGAGACGATACGTGGAGGGCTGGCGGCGGCGCGCGTGCGGAGTGGTGCGGAAAGAAAATTGCGGCGATGTCCGGAATAACGGCGTTGATTCGTCGGATAGGCGTAACCAGACGAACCAACTTCCTTCCCGACCATGAGCTCGAATCCCTCCTCCACGTCTCCTTCCGATCGCGAACTGGTGCTGACGCGCGACGTCGATGTGCCTCGCGAAAAACTCTACCGCGGATGGACGGATCCGGAGTTGATGAAGCAGTGGTTTGCGCCGCGGCCGTGGACGGTGACGCGGGTGGAGGTCGAACTGCGGCCGGGTGGATCGAGCTTGGTGGTGATGCGTGGACCGGACGGAACGGAGTATCCGAATCCCGGCATTTACCTCGAAGTCGTGCCGAACGAACGACTGGTGTTCACGGATGCTTACACGGAAGCGTGGGAGCCCTCGGAGAAGCCGTTCATGACGGCGATCGTCACATTCGAGGATCTGGGCGGCGGACGCACGAGGTATACGGCGCGGGCGTTGCACTGGACGGCGGCGGACCGAGAGACGCATGAGAAGATGGGATTTCACGAAGGCTGGGGGCAGTGCCTCGATCAACTGGTGGGGCTCGCGAAGACGTTGTGAGCGAACGCGGCGTGAGCACGGTGCGATTGAAACGAACGGCTTGAGAATGGGCCGCGATTCTCAAGCTTGATGCGCATGCCCCCGGAAAACGCTTCGTCCACCGCGGCTTTCATGCTGCTTTTTCGCAACGCCGGCCCCGAGACGCATCAGCATTTGACGGCCGAACAACGGCAGCAGTTGGCGCAGCGTTGGAACGATTGGTATGACGGTTTGGCGGCGGCCGGAAAGGTGCTGCACGGGCAGCCGCTGGCGTTGAGCGGGCGCGTGGTGTCGGGTCCGCGCGGTGAGAAGATCGTTGATGGTCCCTATGCGGAGGCGAAGGAAGTGGTCGGCGGTTATCTTTATTTGACGGTGCGCGATTTGGATGAAGCGACGGCGATCGCGCAGCAGTGTCCGGGATTGGCGGTCGGTGTGACGGTCGAAGTGCGGCCGCTGGCCGCGAACAGTCCGGTGTTGGAGGAGGTGCGGGGGCGGCCGCCGGAGTGAAGCGGCGCCGAACGAGCGGCGCCCTCCAAGGGACTCAGAGTTGGATCGGGAGGCCGACCTCGATGATTTGCATCGGGGGGAGGCGGTAGTAGTCGCGGGCTTGGCGGGCGTTGCGGCTGAGGAAACTGTAGAGGCGTTTCTGCCATTCCCACATGTGGGCCTCGCCGCCGGTGATGATCATCTCGCGATTGAAGTAGTAGGTGGCCTCCGACGGTTTTAGCGGCACGCCGCGGGCGCGGATCTCCTCGATGACGGCGGCGACGTCGGGGGATTCCATGTATCCATATTTTGCGCACGTGCGCCAGACGCCCTCGCCGATTTCGCGCACGTCGACGCGCTCGGAGTCGGGGACGTAGGGGACTTCTTCGGTGAGGATACTGAGGAGGACGATGGTCTCGTGGAGGACCTTGTTGGCCTTCACGTGATGGAGAAGAACGAGCGGCGTGCCGGAAGGATTTCCGGCCATGAACACGCCCGTGCCGCGGACGCGTTTGATGTGCCGGCTCGAAGCGATGTCCTTCAACTCGTCCTCGGTGATTTCGTTGGCGTAGACGCGGCGGAAAATCTCGTTCTTGCCGATCTTCCACGTGTGCATGATGGCGAGCACGCCGGCGCCGATGGCGAGCGGAAGCCAGCCGCCGTCGACGATCTTATGGAGATTGGCGTAGAGGAGCGTGAGGTCGATGACGGCGAACGGGACGCAGAGGGCGAGCGCCTGCCAGGCAGACCAACGCCAGGAGCGGCGTGCGACGAAGTAGAAGGCGAACGTCGTGACGGTCATCGCGGCGGTGACGGCGATGCCGTAGGCGGCGGTGAGGCGGCCGCTTTCCTGGAAGCCGAGCACGATGCCGATCGCGCCGAGCGCGAGGGTGACGTTGACGAGCGGAATGTAGATTTGGCCGCGTTGCGCGGCGTTGGTGTGAAGGACTTGGAGGCGCGGGAAAAACCCGAGCTGCACCGAGGAACGGATGAGCGAGAACGTGCCGGAGATCATGGCCTGGCTGGCGATGATCGCGGCGAGAACGGAGAGAAAGAGAACGAAGAAGCGGATCGGGCCTTCGGGAGCGATGGCGAGAAAGGGATTGCCCACGGCGTTGGCGTCCCAGAGCAAATGCGCGCCCTGACCGAAGTAGTTCAAAACGAGACCGGGCAGCGCGAAGCCATACCACGCGATGGCAATGGCGCGGCGGCCGAAGTGGCCCATGTCGGCGTAGATGGCTTCGACGCCGGTGATCGCGAGCACGACGCCGCCGAGGACGGCGGTGATTTCGGCGGGATGCGCGCGGAAGAGCACCCAGGCGTGCCAGGGGTTGAGCGCGTGGAGGACGACGGGATTGAGCCAGATCTGCCAAGCGCCGAGCGCGCCGAGCGTCGCGAACCACACGAGCATGATGGGGCCGTAAATGCGGCCGATGGTTTGGGTGCCGCGGTTTTGCACCCAGAACACGACGGCGAGGATCACGCACGTGAGCGGGAGGACGAGCGGTTTGGTTTGAGGGGCGATGAGCGTGAGGCCCTCGGCGGCGGAGAGCACGGAGACGGCGGGCGTGATCACGCCTTCGCCGCAGAGCATGCAGGCGCCGAAAAGAATGAGCAGCGTGCCGCCGCCGATGGCGGCTTTGCGCCGGCCGCCCCGATCGAAACGGGCGCGGGAAAAGAGCGCGAACACGCCGCCCTCGCCGCGGTTGTCGGCGCGCGTGATGAACGTGAGATATTTCAAGCTCACGACGAGCATCAGCAGCCAGAAGATGAGCGAGAGCACGCCGAGCACGGCGCCCTGCTCGATGACGGCGTGAACGGATTCGGGCACGGCGGCCGCGACGGCCTGGGCGGCGTCGGACTCCGCGGGAAGCGGCTGGCCGGTGGCGGGAACTTTGATGGCAAGGTAGCGGATCGAGTCGCGGAGGGCGTAGAGCGGACTCGTGCCGATGTCGCCAAACACGACGCCGAGGGCGGCGATCGCGAGCGCACCGCGCGCGGCGTGGGAAGCGGGCTTCGCGGTGTTTTCGCTCATTGCAGGCGGAAAAGTCTTCGCCAATTAGCGGGTGGGTCCAAGCGATATTTCCGGGCGGTTAAAAACGGGTTGCAATCCGCCGCGGGTGAGCGGAGCGGGCATGGACAATGGACGGAAAACGTTTCACGGTGCGCGGATGACTCCTGATTGGAAGACGGCGAAGACCTACACGGACATCCTTTATCAAAAGGCCGGCGGCATCGCGAAGGTGACGATCAACCGGCCGGAAAAGCGGAATGCGTTTCGTCCGCTGACCGTATCCGAAATGTATGACGCGTTCAGCGACGCGCGGGAGGATCCGAAGATTGGCGTGGTGTTGTTGACGGGGGCGGGACCGCACACGGATGGGAAATATGCGTTTTGCGCCGGTGGAGACCAGAGCGTGCGCGGGCATGCGGGCTACATTGGCGAAGACGGTGTGCCGCGGTTGAACGTGTTGGATTTGCAGAAGCTGATCCGGTCGATGCCGAAAGTGGTGATCGCGCTGGTGGCAGGTTATGCGATCGGCGGCGGGCATGTGTTGCACGTCGTGTGCGACCTGAGCCTGGCGGCGGATAATGCGATTTTCGGGCAGGTGGGGCCGAAGATGGGGAGCTTCGACGGCGGGTTTGGATCGAGTTATCTGGCGCGGGTCGTCGGACAGAAGAAGGCGCGCGAGATTTGGTTTTTGTGCCGGCAGTATGGCGCGCAGGAAGCGCTCGAGATGGGGCTGGTGAACAAAGTCGTGCCGGTGGCGGAACTCGAGGCGGAAGGCGTGAAGTGGGCGGAGGAAATTTTGCAGAAGAGTCCGCTCGCGATCCGGCTGTTGAAGAGCGGATTCAACGCGGAGCTCGACGGGCAGGCGGGGATTCAGGAACTCGCGGGCAATGCCACCTTGCTCTACTACATGAGCGAGGAGGCGAAGGAGTTTCACTCGGCGCAGCGCGAGAAGCGGAAGCCGGAGGCGCGGAAGTTTCCGTGGCTGCCGTGAGGCGGCGGGTGAGCGGTTTTAGTGAACCGCAAAGGGCGCAGAGAAAGAGAGAGGCTCGCGGGTTTCGCGAGGCGTAGCGAAAAGCGTGGGCTTGGCGAAACGCTCACCCCGGTGCATCGGGACGAGCCGCGTTCGGCCACGGGGGAGCGTCAGGCGGGCTGGGCGCCGGCTTGGGTGCGGCGGGCTTTGAGCTCTTCGTTCATCTCGGCGACGCGTTTGTCGCTGAGCGGGTAGAAGTAGAAGACGATGAGCGAGACCACGCCCAGCGCGGCGGGGAAGATGCTCATGAGGCTGACGATGCTGTGTTTCACCTCTTCGGTCGGGATGACGTTGGCTTGGAAGCCGGAGAAATCCATGAGCTGCAGCGCGAAGAAAGCGGCGAGCGCCCAGCCGATTTTCTGACTCATGGTGGACGCGGAGAAGACGAGCGCGGTGGTGCGGCGGCCGGTCTTCCATTCGCCGTAGTCGGCGGTGTCGGCATACATGGCCCAGAGGAGGACGGGGAGCGGGCCGCCGGTGACGTTGCCCAGGACTTCAAGTGCGAAGATCGCACCGAGCTGGCCGGGCGGGAGGAAGTAGTAGGAAACGGTGCAGAGGATCGCGAGGGTGAAGAGGGTGAAGAAGAGCGGGCGCTTCGCGAAGCGGCTCGCGAGGAAGCCGGTCATCAACACGCCGGCGACGGACGAAGCTTGGCCGACGGTGTTGAAGGCCGAGAGGAGGCCGGTGAGCGTGAAGGTGGAGCCGAGGAAGGGAAGCGGGGTGTCGGGCGCGCCGTTGTAAATGTAGTATTTGAAGTAGTGCGCGGAGACGGAGCTGCGGAGACCGACGAAGAGAATCCACGTGAGCGTGGTGACGGTGAGGAGCAGCCAGGCATTGTTGGAGAGAAGGAAACGAAGATCACGGAAGGCGGAGGTGTTTTCCGTGGCGATCGGCTTGATGCGCTCGCGGGTGCCGAAGCCGGTGATGAGGAAGAGACCGATGGCGACCAAGCCGTAGACGACGAAGGCGAGCTGCCAGCCGCGCTGGGGATTGTCGCCGCCGAGGAAGTCGACGAGGGGAAGCAGGGTCGCGGAAACGGCGACGCCGGCGGAGAAGGCGAAGACGAATTTGACGGACGAGAGCTGCGTGCGCTCGGCGGCGGTCGTGGTCATGACGCCGAGCATCGCGGTGTAGGGAATGTTGACCGTGGTGTAGAGCATCATGAGGCCGTTGTAAGCGATGTAGGCCCAGATGAGTTTGCCCGTCATGCCGAGATCAGGCGTGGTGAATGTGAGCACGCCGAAGATCGCGAAGGGCACGCAACCGTAGATGATGTAAGGGCGGAATTTGCCCCAGCGCGTTTCCGTGCGATCGGCGAGCATGCCGATGATGGGATCGTTGACGCCGTCCCAGACGCGGCTGACGAGAAGCATGGTGCCGAGGGCGGCGGCGGAGATGCCGAAGATGTCGGTGTAGAAGAACGGCAGATACGCCATGAACGTCCGCCAGTAGAGGCAGGAGGCGAAGTCGCCGCAGCCGTAAGCCAGTTTCTCGCGAAGCGGGAGTTTTTCTTGGGTCATTTCGATCCGGGGGTGAAGCGGAGCGCGCGTCGGGGTCGCGCGAAGATGCGACGGAGATAAGGAGCCCGGGCGACGGATGCCCAGCCTGAAAAGCGGGTCTGATTTGTGAGAAGACGCGCGGATTATGGAGATATTTTTCCGGCGGGCGCGAAGCGGAGCGTCCTGCGACGAGCATTGCGTTTATCGAAGGTTGCGGACGCAAAAAAGCCGCCGGGCTTGCGGCCCGGCGGCGGAGGGAAAGCACGTATGGCGTGCGGAAAACTTACTTCGTAAGGCTGGCGCGGAGATCGCTGAGCTGGCCGGCGCTGCCGAGGAGCTTGTTGCGGCTCGCGATGAACTTCGCGTATTCGTCCATGAAGATCTTCCCCGGCGGGCGGAAGTCGAAATCGCCCGGCTTGTCGCGGAAGAACTCGCGGTGGACGCGGGTCCAGACGAGGCGGCCGTCGGTGTCGATGTTGATCTTGGTGACGCCGAGCTTGGCGGCGGGAAGGTATTCGTTCACGTCGACGCCCATCGAATCCTTGATGGTGCCGCCGGCGGCGTTGATGCGGGCGACTTCGTCCTGCGGGACCGAGGACGAACCGTGCATGACGAGCGGGAAGCCGGGGAGGAGGGCCTTGATCTTTTCGAGAACGTCGAAGTGCAGGGACTGCTTGCCCTTGAACTTGAAGGCGCCGTGCGAGGTGCCGATGGCGCAGGCGAGGGAGTCGCAGCCGGTCTTCGCGACGAATTCCTTGGCTTCGTCGGGATTGGTGAGCATCGCGTGGCCCTCCTCGACCTTGATGTCTTCCTCGACGCCGCCGAGCATGCCGAGTTCGGCTTCGACAGAGATGCCCTTGGCGTGGGCGCGGTCGACGACGCGCTTGGTGATCTCGACGTTCTTGTCGAAGGGATCGTGCGAGGCGTCGATCATCACGGACGAGTAGAAACCGGAGTCGATGCAGTCGTAGCAGGTTTCCTCGTCACCGTGGTCGAGGTGAACGGCGAAGATGGCCTCGGGGAAAATGGTGTCGGCGGCGCGGATGATGGCTTCGAGCATCCGCTTGTCGGTGTATTTCCGCGCACCTTTGGAGATCTGGATGATGAACGGCGCCTGGGAATCGATGCAGCCCCGGAAAAGCCCCATCGCCTGCTCGGCGTTATTGATGTTGTAAGCGCCGACGGCGTATTTGCCGTAAGCATGCTTAAAGAGTTGCGCGGTAGTAACGATCATATGCGTGCGAGTTGACTGCAGTGAAAACGAAGGCACCGGCGCAGGGGACCGACAAGAGTATTCTCTGCGCAGCTCGTGTCATGGCTGGCGCAAAATACGCGCAATGTCGCGAGCCGGGCAAATCCGGCCAAGGGAATGGTCCCGTCGCCCGGAGAAGTTATTCGGGCGGGTTGGCGCGGCGGCTTTCGAACTGGCGGCGCATGGCGGCGGCCATTTCGGCCTGGGCGCGTTGCTCTTGTTGAAGTTGACGCAGGGCTTCGATTTGCGGCGCGGCGAGCACGCCGCGGGCTTGTTCGATGGCGGCATCGGTGACGACGCCGATGCGGCCAATGCTCGGGGAGGTGGCGCCGCCGTTGCGATCGAGGATGGAGAGGACGGCGGCGGATTGCTCGGGCGAAAGCGGAGTCGAGGAGTAGCTGAGACGCTGCTCGAGCTGGTTGACGGTGGTGCGGAGCGGCTGGGTGCGCTCGTAGTGTTGATATTGTGAATACGAGGCGTCGCCAATCAGGCCGCGGATGGAGGCGTCGATTTCGGCCTCGCCCTGGCGGACCAGGGCGTTGATGGCATCGCGATCGCTGCGCGGGTTGAGGCCCTGCGAGCGGGCGGCGCCCATCACGTCGTTGCGGACGGTCATGCGCTCGACGAGCAGCTCCTTGAAGCGGTCGAGCTGGTCGGGGCGGAGATTGAGCGACTTGAAGAGCGCGGCGTAGCGGGCGTCGAGGCCGGCTTTGCGCTGGATCATCATCAAACGCTGGACTTCGGGTGTTTCGATGAAGGCGTCGCGACGGCCGAATTGGGGGCCGTTGGAATTGGGAGCGGGGATGGGATTGGCGACGTCGATCGCGTCGGAGGGCGCGGCGCCGCCGAAAACCTCGTGAGCGTTGGATTCAGGCTCGGGAGTGGACGCGTTCTGGGCGGCGGAGGCGACGGCGCGGGTGGCGGCGACTTGTTCGCGAACCGGCGCGGCGGCGCGGAGCGAGACGAGTTCGAGATGCTGCCGCCAGGCGAAGATGCCGGTCGCGAGCGTGGTGAACGCGAAAAGTGCGAGGAGGAAATTTTTAGGCGAGCGCACGTGCGAGGGACGTTAGCGCCGGCCTGCGGTTACTCAAGGATGCGCGGGAGCCCGTCGAGGAGAGTGCGCGGAAACGAAAAAGGCGCCGCTTGAGCGGCGCCTTTCAGGTGCGGGCTGAAGCGCCGCACTACCGAGGGGGGAATTCGAATTCGGCTTTTTGGCGGTTCTTCGAAAGGACGAGGTAGGCACTGAATGGCGTCATGCGCTTCGACATGAAACCTTCGATGAGATTGGTGCGGCCGTTTTCGAGGAGGTTCTGGAGCTCGCCGGCGGGAATCTCTTTCGCGCAAAGGTGCTTCTTCATCGTGAAGACGATGCGATTGTCCTGGTCGGGCTTGCGCACGTAGTAGGCGTCGGCGGTCTCGAGGATTTCGCCGCCGAAGGCTTTGCTTTGGCCGATGACGGTGGCTTTGGAGAGATCCGGCGGCGCTTTCGCTTTGCGGACGATGGGCTTGCCGTCCTTGTCGAGCTTGGGAGCGCGGGGCGGGAATTTCCATTCGGCCTTGGCGCCGTTGCGTTCGAAGAAGGCGTCGAAAGGGCGACCCTTTTTCGAAACGAAGCCCTTGATGACGTCGGTCTTTCCCTCGGTGACGAGCTTGATGACCTGTTCGCGTTCGATCGGACGCTGGCAGAGCAGGCGGCCGAGACGGAGCGATTGCTTCCAGTCGCCGTCGTCGGATTTTTCGCGAAGGACGTAGCTGTTGCCGGCTTCGACGAGTTGGGCGCCGGTGTTGGGATCGGTCCAAAACGGTTCGAGGGCACCGATGTCCTGTTTGTCGCCGAAGTCGTATTCGGTTTTCCACTTCTGTTTTTCCTCGTCCTTCTTGAGGAGAAGAACGGCGGAGAAACGGGAGCGGGTCTTGGCGGAAATGAAGCCATCGAGCGGACCGACCTTGCCGGTGGTGACGAGCTCGCGGATCTCGTGCTCCTCCATTTTGCGGCCGCCGATGACCTTGTAGATCATGAACTCGCCGTCCTGGGATTTGTAGCCGCGGAGGGTTTCGCGCAGTGGTTTGCCGTCGGTGGGCGAAGGGATGTCGGTTTCGCGCGCGGCGGAGTCGTCCTCTTCGAAGGCTTTGACGCGTTCGACGATGCCCTTGGTCTGCTCGATGACCTCGCGCATGAACTCGTCGCGGGAGAATTTGCCATGCTCCATCTGGCGGAGCTTGAACTCCCACTCGCCGGTCATGGCGGGGCTGGTGAGGGCGTCGGTGTGAACGGCGCTGAGGAATTGGAGGAGCTGCTCGGCTTTGGCGGTCGGGATGAGCTCGCGTTGGCCGCGCTCGATATACTTCTGGTTGATGAGGCCGTCGATGGTGTCCGCGCGCGTGGCGGGCGTTCCGAGTCCGCGTTCCTTCATCGCTTCGGCGAGTTCTTCGTCGTCGACGAGTTTGCCGGCGCCTTCCATCGCGGAAAGCAGCGTGGCTTCGGTGTAGCGCGGCGGCGGTTTCGTTTGTTCGGCGTGGAGGACGGGATCGAGCGTCTTCGCTTGCGCGGGATTTCCGTCTTCGGCGGTGAGGGCGGGGAGGGCTTTGGAGTTGGGCGAATCGTCCTCGACCGTGGTGCGACCGTAGACGGCGAGCCAACCGGGGTTGGTGAGGACCTTGCCCTCGGTTTTGAAATCGTGACGGTCGCCGTTGGGCGCGGTCACGGTGCTGATGCGCGTGGTGACGTCGAATTCGGCGGCGGGATAGAACGCGGCGACAAAGCGGCGCGCGATCATGTCGAAGACCTTCGCTTCCATCTCGTCGAGGTTCTTGGCCTCGTGCGCGGTGGGGATGATGGCGAAGTGATCGGAAATCTGGGCGTTGTTGAAGATGCGCTTGTTCGGGCGCACCCAGCCTTCTTCGAGGACCTTCCGCGCGAACGGCTGCAGGTCGTGATGGAGGGCGCCGAGCGTTTCGCGAACGGTGGGGATGTAATCTTCCGGCAGCGCGCGCGAGTCGGTGCGCGGGTAGGTGATCATTTTGTGCCGCTCGTAGAGCGCTTGCGCGATCTGGAGCGTGCGGCGGGCGGAGAGGCCGAAGCGGTTGTTGGCCTCGCGTTGGAGCGTGGTGAGATCGTAGAGGCGGGGAGCGGCCTGCGTGCTGCCTTTCTTTTCTTCCGTGACGGAAGCGAGCGGCCGGCCCTGGCAGGCGGCGAGGACGGCTTCGGCGAGGGCTTGGTCCCAGATGCGATCGATGCGATCGTGCTCGTCGTTTTCGGCGCGCTTGAAGTTGGCGCGCTGATAGACCCCCTCGTAACGGCCCTTGGCGACCTCGAACGTGGCGGTGACGCGCCAGTAGTCACGGGGCTTGAAATTGCGGATCTCGAGCTCGCGGGCGTAGACGATGGCGAGCGTGGGGGTTTGGACGCGACCGACGGAGGCGACGTTGCCGGCGCGGGAGCCGAACATGCGCTTGGTGAGGGCGCGGGTGCCGTTGATGCCGATCAGCCAGTCGCTCTCGCTGCGGCAACGGGCGGCGTCGGCGAGGCCGGTCATCTGCTCGCCGTCGCGCAGCGTGCGGAACGCTTCGCGGATGCCCTCGGCGGTCATGGTCTGCATCCACGCGCGTTTCACGGGCAGTTTGCACTTCGTGAGCTGGTAGATGTAGGTGAAGATCAGTTCGCCCTCGCGACCCGCGTCACAGGCGTTGATGACCTGGTCGATGTCTTTTCGGCCGAGAAGTTTTTTGAGGGCGTTGAAACGTTCCTTGGAGGCCTCGATGGGTTTGAGGCCGAATTTATTGGGGATGATCGGGAGCGTTTCGAGGCGCCAGAAGCCGTATTTCTTCTTGTCGATGTCCTCGGGCATCTCGAGTTCGACCAAGTGGCCGAGCGCATACGAAATGACGAATTCGTCGTTTTCGTAGTGATCGCCTTTCTTGGGAATTTTGCCGAGGGCGCGCGCGAGGTCTGCAGCGACAGAGGGCTTCTCGGCGATGACAAGGGACTTCATGAAGCCGCGAGCCGTTAGGCGGCGTGCGGGAGGAGTGCAAGAAATTGTTTCTCGGCGGGAGCGTCGGACGGATCGAGCGATGGGTTAAAAAGGTGAGGGCGTGGCGGGCGGATTTTGAGGTTTGTGTTTAGACGGACGACGGATGCTGTGCGTGCGCTGTGACGACCGTTTCACTTTCTTTTCGTGAGCTGGGCGGAGCCGGAAAACCGCCGCTGATCATCCTGCACGGATTGCTGGGATCGTCGCGAAACTGGCAGACGGCGGGGAGGGATCTGGCGGAGTGGTTTCATGTGTTCGCGCTGGATTTGAGGAATCACGGGACGTCGCCGCATGCGGAGGAAATGAGCTACGACGCGATGGTGGCCGACGTGCTGGCGTGGATGGATGCGCGCGGATTTGCGCGCGTGACGCTGCTCGGGCACAGCATGGGCGGGAAGGCGGCGATGCGGCTGGCGTGCAAGAATCCGGAGCGTGTCGAGCGACTGATCGTGGTGGATATCGCGCCGAAGGATTATCGCTGGGCGGCGCATCGCGCGGAGTTTGCGGCGATGAACGAACTCGATCTTGCGCACCTGCAATCGCGAGCGGAGGCGGAAATGCGTTTCGAGGCGCGGGTGGACGATTGGGCGATGCGGAAGTTTTTAACGACGAATCTGGAGCGGAGGACGGACGGTCACGGTTGGCGGTGGACGGTGAATCTGCCGGTGTTGACGAAGGCGCTGGAGGAGTTGGAGCGCAGTTCGGTGGGCGAAGCGGATCGGTTCGAGGGGCCGGTGTTGTTCGTGTTGGGCGAGCGGTCGAACTACGTGCAACGGGAGGACTGGGAGGCGGCGAAGGCGTTTTTCCCGCGCGCGGAGTTTCGCGTGGTGAAAGGCGCGGGGCACAATCCGCACATGGAGACGCGGGCGGAATTCGTGCGGGTGGTGGCGCGCGAAGGTTAAGCGGCGGCGGCGGTGCCGAGGGTGACGTGGGCGCGGCTGCGCTCGGCGTATTTGAGCCAGCGGCGGGACTTCCAGCGGCGATACATGAGGATGCCGCGCAGCCATTCGTCGGTGGCCATCGCAATCCAGATGCCGAGCAGGCCGAGGCCGAGTTTCAGGCTGAGGAGCCAGGCGAGCGGAACCCAGACGCACCACATCGAGAGGACGGCCATCTTGATGGGGAAGCCGACGTCGCCGGTGGCGCGAAGCGAGTTGATGACGACGATGTTGAAGACGCGTCCGGGCTCGAGAAGGATGGCGACGCGCAGCAGGAGGGTGCCGCCGGCGATGACGGCGACGTCTTTCGAAAAGATGCCGAGGGCGAGCGGGCCGATGGCGGCGACGATCAGGATGGAGGTTGTGGAGACGATGAATCCGGTGCGGAGGCTGCGGAGGAGCTGGCGGTAGGCTTCGTCGAATTTGCCGGCGCCGACGAGGTGGCCGATCATGATTTCGGTGCCGAGGCCGAGCGCGAAACTGAAGACCATGACGACCCACTGGATTTGCATCGTGTAGGATTGGATCGCGAGCGCGGTGCCGCCGAGGCGGGCGGTGAACGTGGTGACGGTCATCAACGCGAGCCAGTAGCAGACGTTTTCCCCGGCGGCGGGCAGGCCGATGTGGAGGATGCGGCCGACTTTTTTCCAATCGATGGAAATGAAATCGCGGGCGCGCAGACGCAGGTGCGTGCGGCGGTCGAGCAGTATCCACAAAGCGATACATGCGCAGCAGCGGCTGAAAACGCTGGCGAGGGCGACGCCGATCACGCCCATTTGCGGGGCGCCGAACCAGCCGAAGAGGAGGATGGTGGCGACGACGAGGTTGACGACGTTTTGTCCGGCGGTGACGAACATCGCGTCGCGGGTGTGGCCGTGCGCGCGGAGGGTCGCGGCGATCGACATGTTCATGGATTCCATGAACAGAGTGCCGCCCATGAGCGTGAGGAACGGCACGGCGTAGACCATCAGATGCTCGGGCAGGTGCATCAGCCGCAGCATCGGAGCGGCGAAGCAGAAAACGCCGATGCTGACGATCGCGCCGAGCCAGGTGTTCACGGCGATGGCGTTGGTGGTGATGCGATCGGCGCCGGCGCGATCACGAGCACCGAGGTGGTGCGTGATGACGACGCTCGCCCCGATGCCGATGAAGTTGAACGCCATCAGGAAGAGGATGACGATCTGATGCGCGATCCCGAGAGCGCCGACGGCGTTGTCGGACACGTGGCTGACGAGGAACGTGTCGACCGTGCCGATGAGCATGCGCAGCGCCTGCTCGACGAAAATCGGCCAGGAGATCGCGAGCAGCGAGAGCGGCTTGATGGAAGTGCTAGGCTTGGAAGCGTCGGCGGAGGACACGGCACAAAAGGCGCCGAGCGTGCCGAAGGAGAGCCGGGAGTGTCAATGGGGTGACGGGAGCGCGGAGAAGGGAAAATGCAAGGAAACCGCAGAGACGCAGGGGCGCAGAGAAGCGAGATCGCTTGGTGTGTGCGAAGTGGTTGTGCGCGGTGGGAGACACCGCGCCTCCATCGGTGAGACCCGATTATGGGCTCTCGGCGAGGATGATGCGGGTGGCGAGGCGATCGAGTTCGCCGAAGATGGTTTCGCGGTCGGCGTCTTCGGCGCTGATGAGTTTTTGGAGGTTGCCGAGGAGACCTTCGACGAAGGTGGCGGCGTCGGGGTTGTCGATCGTGGCCTCGAAAAGGATGACGGCGGTGGAGGTGCGGTTTTGGGCGTTGCGATGGAAGACCCAGGTGTCGCCTTCGCGCTTGGTGTAATCGCGCGGATGCGTGCCGATCAGGACGTGGCGGTGGAGTTTCAACTCGATCGCGCGAAGGACCTGGTCACCGACGTTGGCGGGGAGGTCGGCGGTGAGATGGTGGAACTTGCCGTCGAGCGGAATGGCGTAGGTGAGCGTGTAGTCGCCGGACTCGGATTTTTTCAATGCGAGGGCCGAGACGGGTTTGCCGGCGTCGACGCGGAGGAGGACGGCGTCGTTGGTGCGGGAGAATTCCTCGTCGAAAAGGTTTTCCACCTTTTCGTAAACCGAAGGCCAGGCGCGCTCGATGAAGGCGGTGCGGGTGTCCTTGGAACGTTCGGCGCCGAAGAGGGAAGCCGAGACGAGAAGGGCGAATGCGACCGAAAGGGTGAGGGAAAGACGGCGCATGGTGTCAGCGCTTGGACCAGATGCGGAGCGAGGAAAGGAGGAAGTGTTCGAGCGCGGTGGCTTCGTTGAGATTCAAACGGAGCAGACCGACATCGTGTTCGAGTTGTTCGATCGCGCAAACAAGGGCGCGGCGGGTCGGCTCGGCGGCGGGGCCGGTGAGGCGCGGGAGAGCGAAGGCGCGCGTGGCGTTTTCGATTTCGCCGAAGAGGCGGGCGCGCAGGCCGTTGGCGATGCCGGTTTCGATGGCGACCTGCTCGTCGTCCTCGAGGTCGGCGGGGAGTTTTTCCTTTTGCTGTTTCCAGACGACGTCGGTCGCGAATTCGAGGACAGCGCTGAAGCGGGCAACGAGGCCGTAGAGCGTGAAGATGTGGTCGGCGACAGCGGATTTGTCGGGGATCGTGTCGGCGTCGGCGAGGCGCGAAAGCCAGGCGCGATAGTCGTCGAGCCAGGCGTTCCAGCCGTCGGCGGCGAGAGGGGCGGCGGCGTTGGGGAAACGGAAATGGAGGACGCGGCTGCGGATCGTCGGGAGCAGTGCGTAGGGGCGGGTCGTGAGAAGAAGCAGGGTGGTGTTGGCGGGTGGCTCCTCGAGGGTTTTGAGGAAGATGTTTGCCGCCGTGACGTGCATGCGGTCGGCCTCGTGGATGATGGCGACTTTGCGCGGTGAGACGGTGGAGGTGACCTGGACCTTGGCGATGAGATCGCGGGTGGCTTCGGCGCCGATCTGGCGGGATTTACCGGCGGGACGGAGCGCGTGGCAGTCGGGATGTTGGTCGGGGGGAAAGTGGGCGGTGGAGCCGGTGGTGTTGAGCAGGCGGTCGGCGATCGCGTAGGCGACGAGCGTGAGGGTTTCGAGGTCGTCGCCGTGGAGGAGCAGGCTGTGTGAGAGTGACTGGCGTTCGATGGCGCGCTCGATGACGGACACGGTGGGCGTGCCGGCGAGGGAGTCGGGCCAGGGGAATGCAGTGGCGGCAGACATCGACGAGTGGGCAGTTGGGGAATCCTGATGCTCGCTGAGCCGTAGCAAGGCGAGCGTCACCTTGGATTCTTCGCTTCGCTCAGAATGACAAGATGACTCGCCAAGCCAGCCAACGAGAATGGCGAGTGTTATTTACTCAGGAGTCGGTCCTTGATGGCGGACCAGATCTTTTTCTCGATGGTGTCTTGCGACTGGGTGCCGTCGATGACGACGAAACGATCGGGCATGCCCTTGGCGAGGACGAGGTAGCCCTCGCGGATCTTTTCGTAGAAATCGATATTTTCGCGCTCCATGCGATTCGGGAGATCCGAGGCGCGCTGGCGGATGCGGGCGAGGCTGACGTCGGTGGGGACGTCCATGACGATCGTGAGATCGGGCATGACGTTGCCGACGGCGAAGCGGTTGATCATCGCGACGGGATCGGCGGCGAGGTTGCGGCCGACGCCCTGATAAACGGTCGAGGAATCGAGGAAACGATCGCTGAGGACGATCGTGCCCTTCATGAGCGCGGGAGCGATGACCTCGCGGACGAGTTGGGCGCGGGCGGCGGCGAAGAGGAGGAGTTCGGTTTCGGCGAACATCTCGTCCCCCTTGGAATTGTGGACGATGATGTTGCGGACCTGTTCGCCGATTTCCGTGCCGCCCGGTTCGCGGGTCGAGATGACTTCACGGCCCTCTTTTTGAAAGTGAGCGGCGAGCAGCGCGATTTGCGTGGATTTGCCGCTGCCCTCGGAACCTTCGAACGAAATGAGTTTGCCGGCGGGTTTGTTTTTCAACGGGGCCATGAGAAGAGAGTGTGGCGGAGTTATTTCCAGTTCGCGAGGAATGTTTCGAGGTCGTCGAGCGTCGGACTCTTCGCGGTGCGAACGTAGTGACCGCTGGTGCTGACGCCGAGGGCCAAGCAGGATTCGGGCGAGAGGCCCATGAGCTGGCCGTTGACGAAGCCGGAATTGAAGTGATCGCCGGCGCCGGTGGTGATGAGCGGCTTGGCGGCGTAGGGTCCGGGGATCCACCAGGTGCCATCGCGCGTGGCGCAGGCGGCGGATTCCTTGGGGTGGACCACGACGGTGGTGAGATCGAGCTTCTTGCGGATGTTTTCCGCCATGCGACGAAGGCCGTCCTCGGTTTCCGATTCGGTGCCGAGACCGAGCGCCGGGTGGACCTGTTGGGCTTCCTTGAGGTTGAGACCGAGCGTGACCTGGCCGAATTGCTCGAACTTTGCGATGGTTTCGAGGGCGTAAACGAGATCGGCGGTGGAGCGTTTTTCGGGATCGGCGAGATCGAAGAAGTAGATGCGGCCGGGCTTGGCGGGGATCTGGGGCAGGAGGCGGCCGACGAGATCGTCGAAGATCGCCGACATGTTCGGGATCATCGTCCAGTTGACGAGGGCGATGAGATCGGAGGCGGAAAGCGCTTCGCGCCAGGCGGCGCCGCCCATGACCTCTTCGATCTTCTGCGGCGTGATCTCGTCGAGGCTCTTCATCATGCCGAGCATGATCTTGCCGTCGTCGAATTCGGCCGCGGTGGTCGAGGCGGCGGCGCAGAGGGAGACGACGTTGGCGCGGTGGGCGAGGTCGGCGAAGACCGGATGGACGGTGGGGGTGCCGAGGGCGCCGATGTAGGTGACCTGCGCGCCTTGGGCGAGGACGGCGTTGGCCATGATGGGGCCGTTGCCGCCGAGTTTATCCATGCGCGGGTAGAACTCGATGTTGGTGCTCTTGCCGGCGGCGCCGAGGATGCGCTGGCCGAATTCGGTGATGGTGGAGATCGGGGTAAAGTTTTCGCCCTGGCCAGCGCGCAAGGCGACGGGCGTGACGATCGTATCGACAAAGCCGTCGAGGCCGAGGATGGCACGTTTCGACGAGAGGGTGCCGCGGCGGGAGCGCAGTTCTTGCAGGGTGCGGGATTTGAATTCCATGGAGGGTAGGGATTGGCAGCGAAAATGGCGCGCGAACGAGCGGCAAATACAAAGTGGGAAGCGGGTTCGCGAATACGGGCGAACGGAGCGGAAAAAACGGGCCTTTTCCGTTGAATGCGCCGGTCAAACCCGCCAACTGTCAGACCATTCTTCCATGTGGGATTTCCTGTTCTCTTCACCCGTCCTCGCCGCCAACATCATCGACATCTTCGGGCGCTCGGGCGCGGTCGACAAAACCATCGTGCTGGGACTGGCGATCTTCAGCCTGGTGGCGTGGACCGTGATGCTTGGGAAGCACTTCGAGCTGAAACGGCTGCGGATGTTGAATTACAGCTTCGAGGCGCATCTGCGCGACCAGCGGACCTTGCTGGATTTGCCGGAGTCGTTTCGGAACCGGCGCTCGATTCCGTATGCGGATTTGTTCGCGGATGCGGTCGAGGCGTATTGGCGAGCGGCGGCGATCATGAAGGAGCGCGGAACCGATAGTCCGCGCGCGCGCATCGAACATGCGGAGAATGCGATTCAGCGCGCGATCGCGCGGCAGACGCTGCGTTATGAATCGAGCATGATCTTTCTGGCGTCGATCGTGTCGGGTGCGCCGTTCATCGGGCTGCTTGGCACGGTGTGGGGCGTCATGGAGGCGTTTGCCGCGGTGGCGACGCAGCAGACGGCGGGCATTCAGCAATTGGCGCCCGGTGTGTCGGGTGCGTTGCTCGCGACGATCGCGGGGCTGGTGGTCGCGATTCCCTCGGTGTTCGGCTACAACCTTCTGCTGGGGAACACGCGGGCCATGGTGACGGAGTTGGAGAATTTCGCGAGCTCGCTGGCGGACCGACTGGAGTTGGAAACGGCGGGATCGACGACGATGACGGCGCCGGCTTCGACCGTGGTGCGTTAACGGAGGAAAACGATGGCTCGCACATTTCGCTCCCGACGGCCGGCGCACGCGATCGCCGACGTGAATGTAACCAACCTCATCGACTTGGCGTTTATTCTGTTGGTTGTCTTCATGATCGTAACGCCGCTGATCCAACAAGAGCAGACCCTGCCGATCGATCTGCCGAAAGTGGCGAAGATGCCGCAGCAGAAAGCGGACAAGGACGACCGTTTCGTGGCGGTGGGCGTGGATGCGCGCGGCTTCTACATCGATAATGCCACGCAGCCGCTGACGCTCGAGCAGCTCGGGGAGCGGTTGCGAACGTATGCGCAGGATCCGAATCCCCCGGTGATCCGGATTCGGGGCGATGCGAAGGTGGTTTATCAACGCGTGGCGGAGCTCTTTGCGGAGGTGCAGCGCGCGGGGCTGACGCGGTTTACGATCGATTCCCAGACGGACAACTAGAGCCGATGACCGCGACCTCGCCACGCGCCTTCGCCCTGTCCGCGACGTTGCACGCGGCGGTGGTGTTGTTGCTGGTGCTGGCGGGATGGGCGACGCGTAGCCGTTCGCCGGATACGCCGACGATTCTCGAATTGGTGGCGGGCGACGGTGACAACTACATGGCGACGGAAGCGCCGGCGTTGGGCGATCCGAACTCGATCAAGTTGGACATTCCGGAACCGGCGATTTCGAAAGCGCCGGCGAGTCCGGTGCAGCCGGCGCCGCAGCCGGTGGTGGAGAAAGCGACTCCGACGGTGACGAAAGCGCCGGAGGAGATTCCGGATTTCACCAAGATGGTGAAGCAGAAGGCGGCGATCACCCAGATCCGCAAGGAGGCCAACGACAAGCTGGCACAGAAGCGCGCGGAGAAAAAGGAGCGCGAGGAAGCGGCGAAGCGGCAGAAAGAGGAAGCGGCCAAAAAGGCGAAGGAAGACGCCGCGCAAACTCGGAAAATGACCAAGGCGGAGTTCGATAAGCTGAACAAGACCAGCAAGTCGACGACGCCGTCGAAGACCAGCGGGGGAACGGTCAAGGTCGCGAAGATCGACACGAAGGGGATTCTCGCCGGCGTGCAGGGCGGGAGCACGGCGAACAAGATCGGCGGAGCGGGGGGCACGGCGTTGACGCGGGCGGAAGGCGAGGCGGTGGATCTCTACACGGCGCTGCTGGCGCGGAAGATCAAGGACGAGCTGGACGAGCGGCCGGGCGTGGGAGCGGGGCTGACGGTGGAAGTGGAAATTCGAATACTGACCGACGGGACGATTCGCGGATTCAAAATTTTGAGGTCGTCGGGCAGCGCGGAGTTCGACGACGCGGTCCGGGAAACGTTTGCGAAACTGAAGATGCCGCCGCGGCCGAAAGGGTTGTCGGAGTTGCAGCGGTTTCCGATTCGCGGCGTGGAGTAGGCCAAAAAGTCCTTGCGTTCGCGCGGGGAACTTCGATTTTCCTCACCTCTCGCACATGTGAATGGGCTCTTAGCTCAGTTGGTAGAGCGCCTCAATGGCATTGAGGAGGTCAGCGGTTCGAACCCGCTAGGGTCCACCAAATTTACCCGGCTTCGGCCGGGTTTTTTGATTTACGAGGGAAACGAGCGAACGTTGCGGAACACTGCGAAGCATTGGAAACCGCAGTTTTGCCAACCGGGAGTCAACCGCGTTGCCAACTATCTGCCAACCGGGGGTTCATAGGTGAAGCACTGTGGCGGCTGCCGTCGCGCGGTCGGCCCGGCTTTCTTGTGGTGTATGCTGTTGAAAATGGTGTCTCTGCCGACGCGTCGGAGGCGCGAGGTGCGTTGATGCGCCGGGACTTGCCTCGCAACGTGCAGGAATGACGGCAATGACGGCATGTGACGGCATTACCAACCACCACCATGACGGGCCGGCCCGAGCTATTTGCGGCGGCAATGACGGCATGACGGCATTTCTGGCAGGTTTCGCATGCGCGCGCACTCGCATGCGTGCGTTTACGTATACGCGAAAACATAAAGAAATGCCGTCATGCCGTCATCTTCATCTATCGAGAGAGGGAAACCGGTTCGATTTCGCCACAAACGATGCCGTCACATGCCGTCATTGCCGTCATCAACGTTGCATCCCAGTTCGAATACTCATCCATGAACCTTGAGTTAATCCGGTCCGAAGAAATGCCCGGCGATGTCGCGGAGCGCCGGGCATGCCGTCCCATGACAGCAGTGACAGCACGTGACAGCATGCTTTCAGCGCTTTTCGACGACCACGACAGAGGGGCGCGGACGGCGCGTGACAGCGTGACAGCATTTCGGCGGGGTTTTCGCACGCGCGGGCGCGTGTGTAGTTTTTTTCTCATCATTCTATGTGCGCGCGAAAAGGTATAAAAATGCTGTCACGCTGTCACAGAAGCCGGATTCTCCTCTGAAAGTGGAGGCCCTGTATGTGCCGTCACGTGCTGTCACCGCTGTCACCGAGCGCGGCGTTCCAGTTGGAACATTGCGCCACGTGGAACACTGTGAGGGCTGCGGTAGATCGAGTTTATGGGCCGTGACTGAGCGCGGCTGACAAGATTGATAGACGACCGTCGAACACTTCACGATGACACGATATCGAACCGAATGGCAGGAGAGTTGGCAGAGCATGATCGCCCGCATTGACGCGGGCGCGCCGGTGCAAGCTCACCCGGTCGAGGTAATGGAGCCGGAAGAATCAGCACCGCGGATTGGGGCCGAGGCCTTTCTTCACTTGTCGCTTCAGCTTCTGCCGAATCCAGCCTGCAATGGTGTCGATCGGCGCTCGCACGATGGATACGGCCGTTACTGCGCTTTTGTTTTCCGCCTTCGCCCGGACCTGTTTCCCGGTGGAAGCTTCGATGAGATTGCTGGATTTCTTGGCATTGGGCGCCGCGCATGGCGAAAGCACGTGCGCGCAGTTGACGATTTCCTCCGCATATCCCACGTAGCAGCCGCGCGGAACCGGCCGGGATCGAGCGCGGGTCCTTTCCAGCGTTTTCGCCCCTAGAGGTTCCGCAGGATGCCTGTGCCGCTTCATGCGACTCGTGCCGCCAAGATACTTAACTATTTGGTTAAGTATTGCGCGCAATTGGGCTTCAACGAGCGCGATCGGTGAACAATGGTCAGGGTTCGGAACTATCCGCGGCATCGGCTCGCTGGAATGCGCTGCGTGCGCACCCGATTGCATCACGACCTCGCGCATTGTGGGCCAAATCATCGAGCGGAACGCGCACGCACGCGTTTGTTCGTCGGCAAACGTTTTTCTGTGGAAAATCCGGTAGGATTGCCGCGGGATTTTGGCGCGGTTTTGCGAACCACCACAACGCGGGAAATAACGAGATGACGGGGGAGGGAAGTGCACACGGAGATGTCGCGTGTTCGCCGTCAAACATCGCATGAAACACCGCGGCGCAGCATGCGCTGGCGGAGTGCCGCACCGTGATGGAGGCGAAGTAAATCGCCGACGCCGGCGATGCGGCGCGGGTGTATCTCGAACGCACGAACGCCAGTGCGGAGACCGTGAACCGCGCGACGGAAATCCGCCTGCTCCCGGAGCGGCAAATGGGCGAGTTCTTGAAGGTGATGCCGAGGAACGACGGTGGCCCTCCGGCGAAAACCGGTGCCGCGCCGGAACCGATTTCTGAACTGACGCTCGCCGAGATCCGGCATCACGAAGAAGCAAACCAGCCGTGCGTAAGAGCTCGCCGACATCCCCGCGACGGAGTTCAGCGAGCGCGTGGCGGTCGCTGAAGCCAGCGGTGGCAAGCTGTCGACGGTGGCCGTCCTGCAATTTCCGAAACGGCCGTGGGGAGCGCCGAGGGATAGGGGGAGGATGAACGCTTGCGGGAACGCGGCGTGCTACCAATGCTCCGGCGCGTGTCTAATTCCGCGACACGTCCCACCGTCGACCTGGCTGATGACGCGATCGAGGCGATCGCGCGGCGGGTGGTGGAGTTGCAGCGCAGCGTGCTACCTGCCGTCGCGCCGACGAAGGATGTGCTCACGCTCGGCGAAGCGCGCGTCTACGTGAAGCGGGCGAGCAAGCGGGCCTTTTACTTGTGGTGCAAGCGGTGGGGAGTTGAGCCGAAGTCGCACGGCCGTTATGGCCGCGCGACTCTCGACCGCGCCTTGGCGCGAGAGGGCCGCGGCTGATTGCTTCCGATCTTGAGCCGTTGGTTCGCGAGTTCCTTGAGAGCGCGGACGTGACACCATCGGGAAGGCTATCGGATACCGCGTGCGGTTGGCCCTTGCCTCCAGTCCTCTGACTCTCCATCTCTGCGGACCATGAAGTCCGTGACTTCATCCGGCCTAGGAAACCGGACCAACAGTGACCGACCAATTGGAGCCGCATCGAAAACGGAGAGGGCATCACTGTGCCCAATTCCTAGCTTCGCTACTAGATGCGGCTCCTTTGCTCTGGAGTGACCATGATTGCAGATACGTTTGGTAGCGGCGCCGGCGGCGCAGCTCGTTCGCGGTGCGATGCACCCTCAACCTCAACCGACTCGTCGACGCTATCCGCGTGGTCGCGCGAGTGGAAAAGACTCCTCACGCGGATCGATGCGAATGCACAGACCTGCGAAGCCGACATGGGCGCAGGATGTCCTGCTTCGGCGGTTCGTGCAATTCGTTCCAGTCGGTGAAGGCCAGCAAAGCGACGCGGTCGCATACTATCGCATCTGCGCCTTCCTCCTGATGACGAGCAAGTGGCGTGGCGGCGGGCGATATCCCGCCGACCGCGTGCGCCGCATCTGGCGCACGCCGGCATGCTGCGTTTTCGCTCCGATCCAGCGCAGCCGCTCGTGACTGCGCCGTGGGCGAATCTCCAGCCGCCCGGCTGTTACGGGTTCAATCCTTGGGAGCAATGTCCGGGCAAATCGGAGTAGCGTAACCACATCCCTGATACACAGGGCCGAAGGGGCCGCCGGCAACACGTCGGCGGCCCTTTTCATTTAGCACCGATGCAGCCGAAGCGGCGCGCGTTTACCTGGAGCGCATGAACGCGAGCGTTGAGACGATGAACCGCACGCGCACTCGTCGGCCGCCGATTCAGCCATCGCGCGCGAAATGTGCGGCTCCGACATAACGGCGAAAACGGGCTTTTCTGAACCGCGGTTCCGCCGCGTGCCATTAGGTGAGCGCGTATGAGTTTCGATTCGTCAGAGTCCCGTTTTCCTGTTCTCCGCCTGGGGAACCCTTCAACGCGCTCGTCGGCTGGCCGGGGGATTCGGCCAGCCGACCTTTTAAAGGCGCGGCCATGCGTAGCACTCTAAATTCCCGCACGCAGCCCGCCGCGGCATCGACGCCGCTGGCGCTTGGTTCAACCACCCGCCGCGGACGTGCGGCCTTTTCCGCGCCGTGTAAGCACGTGGCGGATACGCACTCCCTCGGCGTCGTGCCCTCACGTCGGGAAACACCAACCGAACGCCTCCGGCTCACCGTGGGCGCTTCAGAATTCATCTCCTCCAATGTCTAGTTCACGCGTCGACATTCTTCTCGCCCTCCGCACCAAGCTCGAAGGCAACGCCGAAGCGCTCGCATATCTCGACAAGTTCGAGGCCGCCGGAAAGCGCTCGGCGCAAGGCGTCGGCGCGGAGTGGGATCAGCTCACCCGCAAACTCGCGCGCAAATTTTCGTTGCCTGATCTGACTTACGATTTGCTCCGTGGCTTCGGCATCGGCAGCGCCGCGGCGATCGTCAACCGCGTCATCGATGCCACGTTCGGTGAAGCGGAACGGAGAGCCAAGGCGGCCGCCGAAGAGGTGAAGCGCTTCAATTCAGAGGTTGAGCAAATGGCGGCCCGATTCGATCGGATCGGCGACACGAAGATCGGGGATTGGATCGAGACGCTCGCGCCGGCTGATCGCATCGCCGCGAAGAAAAAGCAGATCGAGGAGCTTACCCGAACGATCGAGATCGCTGGGAAGGATCGCGACGAAGCTGCTGCTAAAGTGGCGAGAGCATCAACCCTCGCGGGTGTGCTCGGGACGATGTGGCGTGGTTCGCCCGAGGAAGGCAACTACGAGAACTTCTGGCAGCAATTCCGCAACCAAGCGGAAGTTGATCGGAAGAACGAGGAATGGACGAAGCGGCAGGTCACGATTCAGTCCGAAGCCAACAAGGCGATTGCTGATTCCGAGGAGAAATTAATTCAACTCCGGCGCTCGGTAGCTCAGGACGAGAAGCAGATCGAGGCGGAGCGGAAGAAGGAAGCCGAAGCCGCCGCCAAGGAAGAGGAGCAGCTCGACGAAGCGCTCACCCGCAGCGCGATCGCCGCCGCCGAGGCGACGGAGCAGGCCCGCGAAAAGTCCGCGGAGTCCGGCCGCAAAATCCTCGCCGATCGCGAGCAGCAGGCGGAGAAGTGGCGCACGCTCACCGATCGCCAGGCGAAGCTCAATCGCGACCTCGCCGAGATCGAATCGCTCCGCGGTCTCCCCGGCGGGTTGAGCGATGCCGAGGCCGATGCCGCGAAGGCGCGCCTGATCGCCGAGGCCAACGACGTCGTCGGCCAGGCCATTGCCCGCGCGCGGGAGGAGGTAGAGGAATTCGATCACGCCCTCGCCCTGCTCGATCGCAACCCCGCGCTCACCGATCAGGAGAAGCATCAGGAGCGCGTGCGCTTGCTCGACGCGCAAACCGACGCGATCAAGCGTCTCCAGGAGGAACTCCAAAAGTTTGCCGGCGAACATCCGGGCCTAGAGACCGCCGCGCTCAACGCCTTTCTCTCGAGCTTGGGCGAGAAGGCCGCCGGCAACACCGGCCGCCGCCAGCCGCCGTCGACGCTCGCGCAGCGCGATCATCAGGCGCTCCGCGATCTCTCCGACCCGTCGAAGCATTACCAGTCCGCCGGCGATAGCGTAGTGGGTTCGATGATACAGCAGGCCTCGGCCATCGGCACGATCGGCGATCAGATCAGCCGCGCGATGACGCAGGCCGGCGACTCGATCCGCACCAACCTCGCGGGTGCGTTTCACACCGTGCTCACCACCGGCGGCAGCACGCGCGATAAGCTCGGCACGATCTGGAATGGTTTCGTCGGCCAGTTCGCGCAGATGGGTTCGCAGATGCTCGCCGATTGGGTGTTTCGCCACACCGTCATGGCGGCGATCGATGCTATTTGGCGCAAGAAAGCGCTCGCAGATACGGCTGCCACGGAGAGTGCGAAAACCGCGATTCTTGCAGGCGGCGAAGGTGCGCGGACTGGTATCCTCGCCGGCGCCGCCGCGACCAACACCGGTATCATCACCACGGCTGCAGGCACGCAGGCCGGTGCCACGGGCGTCGCCGCGGTGTTTCGCTCGATCATGGAGCTGGGGCCGATCGCGGGGCCGCTCGTCTTCGCGACAGCGATCGCGGGCATGGTTTCGCTCGTCGGCTCGCTCGCGGGCTTCGAAAAGGGCGGGTTTCCCTCGGGGCAAAACGCCGTCATCCGCGTCAACGAAAACGGCCAGGAAGCCGTCTTGAATGCCGGCGCCACGTCGCGCCTCGGCGCCGGCGCCATCAACGCGCTCAACGCCGGCCTCTCCCCCGACGACATCTTCGTGCCCGACATCGCCGGCGCCGTCGCCGGGCAGATCTACGCGCCGCCGTCGGGCGGTGGTGGCGGGGGCGGCATGGGCGGTGGCATGAGTAGCAGCGGCCGCCCGCTGAGCATTGCCATCCTCGATCCGCGGCGCGATCGCAGCATTCTTGAACAGCTAGAGCGCGACCCGAACGCGGAGACTTTCATCGTCAAGACGATGATAAAGAACCGTCACAAACTTCCTGGAATCAAGGTGTGATCATGGAGCCGTTCGAACCCAGCCAAGATCTCCTTCGAGATCTTTTATATACGAACTCGCAGTTGCTCCAATGCGTGGCCGACCTGATGGCTTCGCAGGCCGTCACCAACCAGCTCCTTCTCGAGGTGTTGGCGGGGCAGGGGCATCCACCCGCGGCACTGACCGCGAAGTATGCCGAGGCTGTCGCTTCCCAGCGGGCGAAGAATCGCAAGGCGCTTTTTGAGATCATGCGGGCCGTGAATCTGCCGCCGCCCGATGACACCGAATATTGGGATCGGCCCCAACCGGATGATCTCCCGCCTGGCGCGGTATAGATCTGCGTTCCCCCTAACTGTGCAGAAATTACACAAATTAGCCTCACCAGCATCACCCTCCGTATCCAATGAGCAATCACGTCAATCAACCACTTCGCGAAGCTGAGCCGCTGTTTGCCGCCAAACAATCGGCGTCGGCGCCCGACGACACGACAGAAAAGTTCCAGCGGCTGCGGGAGCTGTTCGGCTTCGACGAGCACGTGTTGAGTGTAGCACTCGTCGAGTTCGCGACCGACCTGGTAGCTAATCAGACCGCGGATCTGGTCCGCATCGGTGGAAACGTCGCACGCACACTCCGTCAAGAAGTTGCGGCCGTCGAAAAACGGCTATCAGAGTGTGATCAGGCGGCTCTCGAAGAGCTGCGCCGATCGCTCGCGGCCGCGCAGCAAGAGTTGAAGACGGCCCGCGCTACAATCACGCGCTTTACGCGAAACATGACGTCGGCGGAGCGGCACATGAATCAGCTCGTGGCTGCAGCGCGGGCGGCTGAGGAGGAGCGAGATGCGCTGCGCGCCGAACTAGCAGAGCTCCAAAGTAGCCGGCAATCGATCCAAGAGGCAGCTGTCGGCGAGGAGGATGAGTCATGAGCGAAATCGCGCGTTTGGTTGCGCAGCTATCGGCGGAGGAGCGTGCCGCGCTTCGCATGCTGTTGCGAGCGGGTATGGGTGCACACCCCTCGCACTCTCGTTCGATTCCGGCCGCGGAAGAATTGAGGGCGAAGTCGCGCCCGAATCCATGGCTAGTGGCAACGAAGAATCTGAGCGAACAGGCACGCATCACGCGTGCAGATCCGGCTCTCGCCGCACGAATGAAGCAGGAAGCGGCGAGCGCCAATGCGCGCGCCGCTTCGTCGCCGCAGCACAGCGCGAACGAAGCTGCCCGCAACAGCGCTCGCCTTCGTGCCGTGCGCCGGGCGCTCCGTGGCATCTCTCCCAATTTCTCCGAGTAAATCCCAATGAAAAATAAAACCGTTGAATTGAACGGACCGAAGATCGGTCCCAGCTCCAAGATCGAACGAAGCGCAACAGTATCCTCTTCGGCGCCGGGCGTGATGTCGGGAATATTGGAACCGGCAGCACCAATCGATTTGCCGGAACCGGCGGTTGCTCCGACGGCAACGGCTGAGGTTTCGCTTTTATCGATTGTGGACACATCCCCCGAAGCGCGCTTGCGCGCTTTCCTCCAACTGCGCAACGAACTCCCGACACCGGCACTGACCGCCGACGAAACCCGGAGGGTTGTCGAGTTCGAGCGCGAGATCCGCGTCTGGGCCAAAACCACGGCAGCATATCATCCGAGTTTGCGCAATAACGAGAAGCGGAGGCTGGGGGCGGCTGCCGAGCGAGCGGCCTCGCCAGAAGAGTTCACAGCAGCAATGACGGCGTATACAAATTTCGATACCAGTGCTGACGCAACATGGCGGCGTGCAAAAGGGAAAGTCGCGCGGATTCTTGGGGCGGCCGCAGGGGAGGTTCTTCGCGCAGCAATTGCTCGTGAGATCTCTGCGGTGGAAGGCTACCTCTCCCGTGTGCGAGCGCTCGATCTCTCTGATCTCGATATTTCGACAATGCCTGCCGTCCAACGAGTGGAGGCGATGCTGTATGACCTTAAGAATACTGAGAAGCACATCGTAAACGCCTATAATGGTGAACACCATTCGAGCAGCGTCATACATATCTGCGGCTGCCTGAAGCTCGCCGACATCCCCGAAGTCGCGGAACTGAAAACCAAGGACGCCGCCGCGGCATAATACTTTGGCCGCGAGCCCGTCCGAGTTGAATACCTCGGCAGGGTTGACTATCCTTGGTAGAGCGGGCTCGCGGCCATTCTTTGTTTTCGAACAGATGCGCACACGCACCCATCTACACGCATTGAGTTGTAGGATGGGGTGTGCGCGGATCGCGACGATCAGCAGGAGCGTCGCACCGTATTTTGGCCGCGCTCATTTCCGAGTGTATCCCTCGGCAGGGCTGATGATCCCTGGCATTGGGTGGGCGCGGCCATTCTTCTTTTAGCCTGTGCCTCTCGACGATACAGACGTGAGGCGCATTGAGGAGATTCTCGATCGCAAACTCGACGCTCTCGTCGGGCGCATCGTCGCGCAGCTACGTCAGCAAACGGTATCGGAAACACCGATACCACGCCTGACCGTTGATCAGTTCGCCACCGCCGTGGAACTCCACATCGTTACGGTGCGAAGGAAAATTCGCGTCGGGGAAATTCCTCGAGAGTTCGTCTACGGCAGTCGTTCGAAAAGGATCAGCCCGAAAGCTCTAGCACTCTTTGGCGTCACGCCGCCGGAAGCACTCGCGCGTTTAGCGGCACATAACCTTCGGCCAACTTTGCTGCAGTCTGCGGCGTAATCGATTGATAGCGCTTCCCATCAACTTCCGTCGCGTTGCCTTTGTAGCGCGTCCAAAGCAGGTCCTGATTCCTGTGACAAAGGATGTAGGCCGTGCGGCCGGGGTTCTTGTGCGCAGCGACATCGTAGGTGCAGAACGAATGGCGAAGGCAATTGTGCGGGTGGGGGACGCCGGCTTCGACGAAGAGATTGCTTTTCAGCTCCATGTATTGGCGGGGCGTCAGATCCCAGCACTCGTCGGGAGTCACCTCCAACCACGCCCACACCTGGTCTGGCAGGTTATCGATGTAGTGGCGTTTCTTCGTTTTGATTTTGTGCTTCGGCAGGAGAATGCCCTTGTCGGCGAAGTTGACGTCGGACCTCTCCAGGCGACAGCCACTCGAGAAGCGCAGCCCGGCGAAAGCCTCAAGCGCAAGACGGCCTACACACGCGCGATAGCGGTCCGATTTCAGAGCGAACGCGAAAAGATGTGCGGCCGCATCGACGGCGAGGATGCCGACTTCACCTGTGGAGTCGTCGCGCTGCTTTACACCGTCGATCGGGTTGCGCCGCAAAGTGCCGTCGTCGACGTAGGGCTGCAGCATCGCGCGCACGTGCTTCCTGTAGTTGTTGAATGTGGCTTCAGTCTCTACCTCATCGAAGTCATCGATCCAGTCCTCGACCGCTGGCGCGGTAACTTGGTTGATCCGGAGATGACCGAACTGCTCCGCGAACAGCTCAAGCTTGTGCTTTTTCTGCCGCAGCGTGTCGCGGCTCATCTGTGGTGGTGTGGTGGTGGAAAGTGCCGTCGCTCGCGCCAACTCGGCTTTGACAGCATCGTCAACCGTCACCGTGCATTCCTTCAGGCCGTTTTGCATGAGGAAGCTGCGCCATCCCGCCACCACTTCTTGCCACGGGGTGCCGCTCACGGCCGCCTTGAACGCCTGCCATTCCTCGATTTCGCCGCGTGTAGCGGTGCGGATGGCTCCGCTCTTCCTCTGCTTGCGCAGCGCCGCGGCCCTGGCGTCGCGTTTCTCGGCGGTATCGAAGAATTCCGTGTTCGTCTTCGTCCGCTCGCCGCCGGTGCCGGCATTCAACGCGGCGTCCCACACTTTCTCCCGCCATTGCACGCCAAACGGGTGCGGCCGGCCGGGGCGGTCGATGTTCCATACTCCGCCTTGTCGCCGTTGCTTAGCCATGGACAAGGACGCGATTTCTTGAGCACGAAGTCAACCGACAATCAACCGGCGCCTATCTCGATCGGCGTGATGAACCCCGCTAGGGTCCACCAAATTTACCCGGCTTCGGCCGGGTTTTTTGTTGGTTTTTCGCCCGCGAAACACGCGAACGACGCCAAAGGCGAAAGATCTGGAGACAGGGGATTTTCCCACGAGGGGAGGGAAGATCGCCGGATTGAGGCGACGGGTGGGTTTTCGGCGGCGCGACGGTGGTCGGAGCGTTGGGAGTGGATAGTGTCCGCGGGCCGGCGGATGAACCGTCGAACGAAGCGAACCCCCAACGAAGGATACCCATGGCGAAGACGAGCAGTGACGTGTTGATCGAAGTGTTGGAGCAATGGGGCGTCGACGTCGTGTTTGGGATGCCGGGAGACGGCATCAATGGGATCGTCGAGTCGCTGCGGCTGGTGAAAGACCGGATTCGCTTCATTCAGGTGCGGCACGAGGAGTCGGCGGCGTTCATGGCGTGCGGGTATGCGAAATACACGCGACGGCTGGGGGTGTGCCTGGCGACGTCGGGGCCGGGCGGGATCCATTTGTTGAACGGCCTTTACGATGCGAAGCTCGACGGGGCGCCGGTGCTGGCGATCACCGGACATCATTTTCACGACCTGATCGACACGCACGCCCAGCAAGACGTGGATTTGGACAAACTCTACATGGACGTCGCGGTGTATAACACGCGCGTGATGGGGCCGGAGCATGTGGAGGCGGTGGCGAATCT
>Ga0207415_1000179_pt1 | contig 55815 bp, 42 predicted proteins | sample Passage237A_FD_187369 | JGI IMG/M metagenome (GOLD analysis project Ga0207415, IMG submission 187369) | Cellulose adapted compost microbial communities from Newby Island Compost Facility, Milpitas, CA, USA - Passage2 37A (SPAdes) (version 3) ... | reverse complement strand
AAATTTTCGGATCTACTTCATCAGAATAACCGCAAACCCCTGTACGCTTTTCTGATTGCACAGCTGTTTAATATTCTGGTGACGTTGGTTATTGCGTGGTTGCTTTTCCGTTAGTCCCGAAGATCCTCCTTTTTCTCAGAATTTGGTAGGTACGAAAAAAATGGTCAAGTTTGGACACGGGGAAGTTGTATGGTTATGTTGGGACAGGCAAAACTCTCCGGAAGATTAGTAGTTTTTCGCATAAACCAGGATATGCCTAACCGGGAGGATAACGAGCAGGAGCTTATTCACAGGATTGTTGTGGGGGACCAGAAAGCCATGAAAACGGTTTTCCGGACCTACTATATGCGTCTGTTCTATTTTACCCTTAAAGTTGTTGGAGACGAGCAGGAAGCTCAAGATTTGGTGCAGGAGTCTTTGATGAACTTCTGGCTGAATGTGAGCAATAAAAAAATAATTCCCGAAAATATCGAACGGTATCTTTTTCGCATGATTCGCAACCGTTGTGTAAATGTTCTCAAACGTAGACGCCTCGTTGATTCGAAAGAGGGTGAGATTCAGGATATTTTTGCTGAAAACGCCGAAGATCGGCTGGACGAGATCCGGCTGCGTGAGCAGTTGTTTTACCGTATTGCCCAGTGCTTTGTACATCTCACACCGGCGCAGAATGAAGTTATGACCGGCATTTATATAAAAGGGCTGACTATCCGGCAGCTCGCCGATCAGCTCAATACAAGCCCCAATAATATCCGAAATCACAAGGCACGCGCCATCGAACGCCTTCGGGGACTGTTGGATCCGGAACTTTTTATACTTTTTATCATGGGCTCAAAAAAAATCTCCGATTTTCTGTGATGAATTGACAATTGGGTTGACTGTATTGTAAGGGTTGCTGTTTTGCGTCCCTTCAAAATTATTCAACTATGCCAACACCTTCGGAAATCTTGGGGATTCTGGACAGATTCCTTCGTGGCGAAAGTCTCAGCGACTCCGAAAGGGAGGAGCTGAAGAAATGGCTATTCGCTCAGGAAATAGCGGATCAGGAAGACGCCGTGGTCTTCTCCGATCCTGAGTGGGAGAAAGATTTTACCGGATATCTATCTCTATTGAGAAACCGCGGCAAGCTCGAAGAAGAGGTGCAGGTTTTCAGTAGAAAAGCTGGTTTTGCAGAAGTGGGAATTAAGGAGCAGGCGCCGGTACGGTCAATTTTCCGTCGATGGGGCTGGGTAGCAGCCTTCGCTGCTTTGGTTGCGGGAGCGGCAGCCTACTCATTCCTTCAGAAAAACGTATCGGAATCCGATTCTGGTTGGGTAAAAACAGCAGCTATGCAGGTGGAACCTGGCAAAGATGGAGCCATTCTAACGCTCGCGGATGGATCAACGGTTGTACTGGATAGTCTTGGAAACGGGTTGGTTGCGGTTCAGTCCGGGTTTCAGGCAAGCATCCGCAATGGCGAGTTGGTCTACAATGCAACTCAGGAGTTTGTAACAGAACCCAGCTATAACACAGTTCACACACCAAAAGGAAGGCAATTTTCGATGGTTTTCGCCGATGGAACCAGGGTCTGGCTAAACGCGGCCAGTTCGATACGTTTTCCGACAGTGTTTTTCGGCAGGGAAAGGAAGGTTGAGGTAACGGGTGAAGCCTATTTTGAAATCTCACCGGACGCGAAGCTTCCTTTTAGGGTGCTGGTGGATGGTCGTGCAGAAGTTGAAGTTTTAGGCACTACGTTTAACGTAAATGCATATCCAAACGAAGGAAGTATAAATACCACGCTGATCGACGGTTCGGTACGGGTATTTGCCGCAGCAGGGGGAACTTCCGGAAATTCAATAATTCTCCGTCCGGGTCAACAGGCGCAGCTATCTCAGGGGACTCAGCCGGAACTCAAGCTGATTGAAGGCGTAGATGTCGACAGAACCGTTGCCTGGAGAAACGGGCTGTTCAATTTCAATAATATCGATTTTGCCGCCGCCATGAGACAGCTTGAACGATGGTATGACATTAACGTGGTATACGAAAATGGAATTCCGAAAGATATTGAACTCTATGGCAGTATGACGAGAGATGTAGCGTTGAACGATCTCTTGATCGGCTTACAGAAGATTGGAGTGAAATGTAGATTGGAAGGGAGAGATCTGATTATTTTAAAATAACGACATAACCCCCACAGATATTATCGGATTAGCCCATAAAAGCAAAACCGGAAGTGGTTGCAGTACTCCCGGTGGCGTTTGGGCTGATTAAAAGACTTGTATCCATTTTTCAACCAAACATTACCTAAAGCTATGACAATTTCTGCTTTTTGGTACGGTGTTTCGGATTATTTGACGAATGCTCGAAAGATCAGGCACCGGACCGCGAAAAAATTTTAATTGGTCATGAAATTGACTGTTTTATTAATCTTTTTGGGTGTATTTTCTGTGCATGCGAGTTCGAATGCTCAGAAGGTCACCATCTCAGGGAAGGGCTTATCTCTTCAGAAGGTGTTTTCTGCTGTTGAAAGACAAACCGGTTATACTGTTTTAGCCAACAAAAAGGACCTTGCAGGGGCTAAGCCGGTCTCTGTCGCACTGAACGAAATCAGCCTAACGGAGCTTCTTGACGAAGTGCTGAAAGACCAATCGTTGGGGTACATGATTAAGGGGAAAACGATATTTCTATTCGCGAAAGCGAACAAGGATGCTCCAACCAGAATGGAAATAATTGAGGAATTACCGGCACCACCAATCCGTATTCAGGTTGTCGATACAACGGGCCGGCCACTTTCCGGAGCTACCGTTTCACTTGGAAACAAGGTAATGGGCGTAACGGATGGTGGGGGAGTTTTTGAACTTGATTTTAATGAAGGAGATATGTTGCAGGTTTCGTTTGTCGGATATGAACCGCATCAGGTTAAGGTAACGAAAGCCATGGCTTCGTCCGGCAATCCACTTATTATAACCCTTCAGCCACAGGTATCAAGTCTGGATGAAGCTAGTATAACCGTTAATACGGGCTATCAAACCATCACATGCGAAAAGCTACGGGGTCATATACTACCCTCGGCTCAAAATCCCTTGAGAGCCGTTTCGCTCCGAATTTTATCAATAACCTCGAAGGGCGTGTTGCCGGTTTGGTTAACTACGACGGCCAGATGACGGTACGCGGTGCGGGTACACTGAAAGCTATTGGCAGTCCAATTTTGGTTATCGACGGGTTACCGGTGGAAACAGCCTTTGAGGATATAAATCCTTATGATATCGAAACGGTAACTGTTCTTAAAGATGCTGCCGCTGCAGCTATTTATGGAGCAAGGGCATCAAATGGAGTGATTGTTGTTACGACAAAAAGGGCTTCTTCTGTTAATAAAACGGAAGTAGAGGTGTCATCCAATATGATGGTATGGCAAAAACGGAACGTAGATTATGCGGACAACTGGTATATGACTCCCGAGCAGCAGGTTAATCTGGAAAATGACTATTATAAATGGTATTTCAATGATGCGCCGAATGCAACACTGAACTTTAGCAATGTGACCAAGGCGATCAATGGTACCGGGTCTTATAATCTAAACATTTCTCCGATTATGCATGATCACTATCTCCTAAAGAATGGTGACATTACTGAGGCTGAATTGGAGAAGAGGATGGAGAAATACAGCAGGAATTACTTCGCTCGTGAATACGCTGAACATATACTGAAGAATCAGGTGATCAATTCTCACAACATTGCGGTTCGTAACCGTACAAAAAATCACCAGTCGAACTTGATTCTGAATTTTAGAGGTAACAACCAGGGAAATATTCACGATAGTGATAAGCAACTGAATATTTTCTACAAGGGTTCATACGATATGAACAAATGGATGACCGTAAACTTCAGCGTAAACAATATTTTACAGCGTTCGGTTGAACGGCGGTCGAACCGGGTGAAAAATATTTTTGACCCCTTTAAGCTCCCCGCATATTATAGCATGTTTAATGAGGACGGTTCTTTTGCCAATACGCCTCCCGGTGCGGGCTAATATTACAACTCCTATGCTAGCTGGGCGGAAGACAATCCGGCCCTGCAATCCATGCAATATCATCTTCTTGATGAAATTCAACGCAACAAGCATCGCATTGATCGCCAGAACAGTCGTTACCATGGTGAAGTTCATTTCAAGCTGGCACAGGGCCTAACACGGAATACACAGTTTATATATGAAGTTAACCGTGAAACCAGTTCCAATTATTCGGAAGAAGATAGTTATCTGGTTCGACTGATGAAAAATGTGTATACGCAGAATACGGGTGGAACCTACCGATATCTCCTCCCAACTTCCGGAGGCAGATTGGCGACAGAACATTGCAGGGGGGATCACTGGACTGGCCGGGCTCAGCTAAATTTCAGCCGGACAATTGCCGATTATCATGAAATCGATTTTCTTGCCGGTGTTGAATTCCGGGAGACCAAAAGGTTGGGAAATCGAAGCCTTTATCTGGGCTGGGACGACCAGCTTCAGTCTCATGCTACCAGTTCTGTAAATTTCAATGAGATGTGGGCGATCAACACTACTGGTTTTCTCGCACTTGGATATCCCGCCCGTTCCAACATTTTTAATCAATTTATTGATAGTGCTCTTACCAGCAGAGGTCTTGAAGAAATTCGGCGCCGTAACGGTTCTGGATATGCTAATCTGACATATTCATTCTATCGAAAGTATAATGCGTTTGTTTCATTGAGAAAGGATTATGCTGATGTTTACGGTTTGGCTACGGAGTTCAGAGGGGCGCCCTTCGGATCTTTCGGAGCGAGCTGGAACATTCATAAGGAAGATTTTATGTCCGCCTTTGACAAGGTGAATAATCTGAAGCTGAGAGCCAGTTATGGGTACACGGGAAATATCTACCAGGACGCTACCAGTTATATGACTGCAACTACTGGTCTGACCAATACCTATACCGGGCAACCACGCGCTACCATTGAAAGCCCCGGTAACCCTGAACTTTCCTGGGAAAGAACCCGAACGGTAAATATTGGGTTGGAATTTATGGCTTTTGACTTCCGTTTCCGTGGTATGATCGACCTGTATAGTAAGAATAGCGACAAAGTGTTTTCGGCACGTACGCTTGAGTCTACTACAGGCTTCGCAAGTCTGGTTATGAATATGGCCGGTGTAAAAAATAATGGGCTTGAAGTGACGCTTGGTTACGACTGGCTACGTCCGAAATCGAGGAACGGATTTGCCTGGACAACATCTGCAACAGCGGCATGGAACAAGAATAAGGTAACCCGAGTGGAGATTCAAGCGAAATCTGCATGGGAGATGATTGACCTTGGCTACAAAGAAGGATACCCGGTAAGATCTTTATTCTCCTATAGGTTTGCCGGTCTTACAGATCAGGGGGCGCAATCCTGGTACGCTGAGGATGGAAGGATAATTCCAAATGTCGTGATTCAGAACAATACACCGGGTTCGGCGTATTTTACCGGGCAGCTTGACCCTAAACGTAATTTCGGAATGGAAAACCAGGTTGCCTGGAAGGGATTCCGTTTCAATATGATGATGGTTTATTACGGTGGGCATCATATGCGTGCAAATCAGATCCAGATTGAACCCGAACCGTATTCCAGCCCTGTGAGATCATGGTACCTTGACGCGTGGACTCCAAACAATAAGAATACTATTGTTCCTGGAATGTGGCAATACAATACGATCGGTAATACACAGCCCGCGGTTCAGAATAATACTGACATTTTTGTTCGCCCAGCAGATTTTCTAAAAATCCGCAACATTGTATTGGGATACGATCTGAATCGTGAATTGGTTTCACGGATTGGGTTGACCGGGGCATCGGTTCGCTTCCAGATTGATAACCTCCCCGCCATCTGGAAAAGTAATGATATAGGAGTTGATCCGGAAACACTTGGCTTCCGTTTGCCAACTTGTTATGTATTCGGTCTGAACTTTAAATTTTAAGTGAAGGAAATATAGTGAGATAACCAGGGGATTGTATCAGACAAAATTATTAAAAGTATTAACTGATGAAAAAGATTATATACGGTTTAACACTGGTGGTTTTTACTATGTTGGCTGGGTGTGAAAAGTTTACCGATATCCAGCCGAAAGGTAAAAACCTGCTTAGTTCTGTCAATGATCTGAATATGCTTCTCAACGAAATGTATTCTGATTTTTATTCACCCAGGGCAACAACCCTAACTTCTGTGGTTTATTTCACAGATATCGGAATTTTGGCTAATGAACCGATCAAGACCTTTAACCATGCGTTGCTTTTCTGGGACGAAACCATAGATCGTGCCGCACTCCGGCCAACCTGCAATGTGTATGAGCCAATCTATCGTTTGATCGGTCGAACTTTCAACCCGGTGATTGCAAAGGCTGACGGGGCTTCCGGAGATCGTAAACTGGCGAATCGGTATAAGGCTGAAGCACTGGTTCTTAGAGCATGGTTCCACTATCTTTCCGCCAATTATTTTGCCAAAGCCTATAATCCGGCAACTGCTTCAACAGATGGCGGAGTACCTTATCTTTTGGAAACAGATTTGATTTCCCAGCCAATCAAAAAATACACTGTTGCAGAAACCTATGATTTGATGTTGAAGGATCTTGACGCGGCATTTAAATTGGATGCATTGCCGAATGAAGGTGTCAACAAACAACGAGTAGGGAAGGCTTTTGCCTATGCGGTACAGGCTAGAGTATTACTTTCCATGAGACGATACGAAGAGGCATTGGTGGCTGCAAGAGCTTCACTTGCCATTAATAACCATATCGACGACCACAACCAAATGCTCATCGATTATCCGCTTGCCGTCGGTAGTCCGACACCTAAAATTTGGTCCAGACCGGCTTTTTCCAGCAGGGAAGATTTATTTAATGTGCCGAGTTCACCGACATTCTGTTGGCATGCTCCGGAAGTTTTAGACATTTTTGAGACGAATTCTGTTCTTCAGAACTACATGCCCACGCAAGGCAAAATTTCCTTGCCTTATGATTTAGGTGATTATTTTGGAATGCCGGGTGTGCTGGGCGTTTGGGATCTTAGGGCAACCTCTGAAATAAGTGCCGCAGGGCTGACCTCTGTAGATATGCGATTGGTCGAAGCAGAGTGTTTACTGCATCTGGATGAGGTTTCGGATGCAAAGGATAAGCTTGAAGAGATTCGTGAAAAACGCATAATTACAGATTTGTATGCGCCGTCAACTGCCTCCGCAAAACAGCAGGTATTTAAGCTCTTAAAGCAGTTGTACCGCTCTGAGAACTGGTGTACACTGAAGGACTTAATCGATCTCAAGCGTTGGAACACCTATCCTGAATATGCTGAAAACCTGTACCGTACAATTCTCGGAACAACCTATACGTTGACTCCGGAATCCAAACTTTGGATTTGGCCTTTCCCTCAAAGTGCAACCAACCTTAATCCCGGTCTCACGCAGAATTATTAGTAGGAGGCTTAAACTAAAAAACGGGAATGGATATGCTTAGGAATTTGATCTGCGTTATCGGGATGTTGTTCGCCATAAACCAAGGTTCTTATGCACAAAACAAGACTGCCAGACTTAAGATCGGCGATCCTGCACCAGCGATCAACGCAAGATGGGTGAAGGGAGGGCCGATCGATCGCTTCGACAGCAAAAAATTGTATGTGGTAGAATTTTGGGCAACCTGGTGCAATCCCTGTATTCTCGCGATGCCCCATCTTTCAGATCTTGCGACGAAGTATAAAGACAAGGTTGAGTTCATCGGTGTCAATATCTGGGAAAGTGGTATGGAAAATAAGCCTTACGAGTCCGATTATCCTGCTATTGAAAAGTTCGTCAGCGGAATGGGAGATAAGATGCAGTACAATGTGGCAATGGATAACAACAGTCTTCATATGAGTACAAACTGGATGAAGGCTGCAGGTCAGATGGGGATTCCCGCTACATTTCTAATTAAAGATGGTTTGATTGTTTGGATAGGGCATCCCCAAAAGATAGATCCGATTATTGAACAGGTTTTGGCGGGTTCTTATGATATGGAGGAGCACGCGAAAGCATTCAACAGCAAGTTTAACGAATCAGAAGAAGCATTGGCTCCGTTTTACGAACTAAAGAATGAAGTGGAAGCTGCTTTAAAAGCGAATGAGTTTCGCACAGCTCTTTCACTCCTCGAAACCAAGGGGCCGGATATTAACGCACGACTTAATTCTGCACTGGTTCGCCTTAAGTTTGCGACGCTGCTCAGTTATGATGTAGAGAAGGCTGTGGCGTTCGCCGAAGAAAAAGTAAGCGAAACACCCACGTATTTGAGCGTCCTGGCAGCCGAGATTCTGGAAAGGGATAGTTTACCGGCTGCAGTCTATCGCCTGGCGAATCAATATCTTCTCAAGGTAGTTTCCGGCCCATCCGGCGACCGCCCATACTACAACGAATTGGTAGCGACCAGCTATAGCGTGGCGGGAAAAAAAGTCCTGGATTCTGCAGTGTTGAGCAATGGGTGTTTCCGTTTTGAAGGGCAGGTTGCCGCCCCGGTTCAGGCGGTCATTTCACTCAAACACGATGAAAAGCCCGCGGGTAAATATGGTTGGGCCGATTACAACAGCTTTTATCTGGAAAATTCAAACATCTTGTTGACGGCGGAGGATTCCGTGAAACATGCTGTAATAAAGGGCTCACGAACCCACGACGAAAACATAATTCTGGCGCGGATGCGGCGCCCCTATAAACGTTCTGCCGATTCGCTGGTGGCGGTTTACAATGCCATGACTAAGGAAGAACGCAACGACAGCTCCTTCCGAAAAGCCGCCGGTGTGTTGATGGAAAAAACAACGGCCGGATACAACACCGTTTCCCGGGAGTTTATGGCGAAATATCCGGATTCCTATATTTCGTTGCTGGTATTCAATGAAATTGAGTTGGGCTATAATTTCGATCCGGAAATTGCCGAACAGAAGTTTGCGGAGTTCCCGGAAAGTTTGCGCACGTCGTCCCTCGGACGGAAGCTGGCGGAGAGAATCGAAATCGGTAAAAAGACCAATACGGGGGTTCTGGCTCCGGATTTTGTTCAGAACGACACGACCGGAAAGCCGGTTAAGCTTTCCGATTTCCGTGGAAAATATGTTCTGCTCGATTTCTGGGCTTCCTGGTGCGCACCGTGCCGAGCTGAAAATCCAAATCTGCTCGCGGCCTACAACAAATACTCGGCCCGGAACTTCACCATCCTTGGTGTATCGCTGGATGATGAAAACGGGCGCCGGGCCTGGTTGGGTGCCGTAAAGCACGATAACCTCCCCTGGACCCAGACGTCCGAACTGAAAGGATTCAGCAGCAAGGCTGCGGTTCTGTATGGGGTCACCGCTATTCCGATGAATTTTTTGATTGATCCGAAGGGTAAAATCATTGCCAGAAATCTCCGGGGCGAAGAACTGGAGAAAAAGCTTTCCGTGGTTTTCGCCGGACAATAAAATCGAATTTTTTTATTTGTAACGCCCCTGTTATTGAACAGGGGCGTTTTATTTTAAGTGACTGTGCAATCTTGCCGAGCAGGAACCGGAACCGGAACCTGAAAGGAGTGACCAGGGAAGATTGGAGTGGTGGTACCGGGAACAAACTCAAAAAAGCTGTATTGGAGGTGCCTCACTATATGAGATGTTTCAACTCCAATTTGGGATAAACGAAGCGTTGATATTAATGAAACATATTATTCGTTTCGGCTTAGAGCGTGTAGTTGTTGCGGGAGTATGATGGGCAGCCCGGAACTTTTGACATTCCGAAGTGGCTTGCTTACATGGAGGGGCAAACGCCGGCTGCCTTGTCTCATATTTATTTATTAATTAAGTTTACGGATTGTTATTAAGCCAACCTGTTTGAGAGACTACGAAACATATGGAGATTCGGTACTCTTTGATCACATTGCTGCCGGCGACAAGACGGCATTTACGACTATTTTTTACCGTTATTCCGACCAGCTGTATGCCTACGTATTAAAAATTGTAAATGCGGATTTCTGGGCGGAAGAAATTGTGCAGACGGTATTTGTGCAGTTATGGGAGCGCCGCTCCGAATTGGGATCCGTGGAGAATCCACCTTCCTACCTGTTTCGTATAGCCGCAAACCGGGCCATCGACTGGATGCGCAGGAATGAGTCGGAAGCCCGTCTGCAATATTATCTGGTTAGCCTGGACACTGCCTCGGAAAACGAAGTGGAAGCCAGCTTTGATTATCGGAATGCCGAACGGCTGGTCCGCGAGGCCATCCGTCAACTGCCGGAGCAACGCCGCCGGATTTTTCTGTTAAAAACGGAAGGGCATAAAACCTACGAGGAAATCGCCGAAGAACTGCAGATTTCCCCGCATACCGTGCGAAATCAATTGGCCGCGGCCATGCAAACAGTACGGAAATACCTATTGGACAGGGGTATTTTGATTGTGTTTCTTGGCGCTTCCCAAATTTCCTGAATTTTTTTTTCTTCCCGATAGTACATTTTCTGTCGTCAACCGCCTTTTATATACAGCATGGAGAATTCTGCCGAACATATCGTGTTCCTCTGGGAACAGTATCTGAATAAAAAAGCCAGTCCGGAGCAGGTGGCGGAGTTGTTTGCCCTGTTGAAGTCTGAATCGGACAACGCGCTTCTTAATGATGCGTTGCTGCAGGCTATGGGCGAACATTCCTTTACGGAAAAGTTGGGTGCGGAACAGAGGGAAGCCCTTCTGAATAGGATTATGTCGACGATTTCAGGGGAGGGGCCGCACGAAAAAGAAAGTAGACCTATCTACCGGATTCCCTTCTTCCGGAGGGCCTGGGTTCGGTATGCGGCCATTTTTATGCTCATTGCCGGGGTGGCGATTTATTTCCTCGCTCCGGTATCGAACAGGAGCACCAGCGTTGTAAAAAATATATTCCCCACGACCCCGGATATAGGGCCGGGGACAGACAAGGCCATGTTAACCCTCGCAGACGGAACAATTATAGAACTCGACAGCAACAGTACCGGTGCCATTGCATCGCAGGGGAATTCAGATGTAATCATGTCTCCCGACGGACAACTGGTATATTCACTGAACCGGAAGTCGTCCGGGAAAACGCTTTGGAACACCATGTCGACGCCCCGGGGAGGACAGTACAGTCTGATTTTGCCGGACGGAACCAAGGTTTGGTTGAATGCTGCGAGTTCGATTACCTATCCTGCGGAATTTGTGGGGAAAGAGAGAAGGATTAGGCTAACTGGTGAAGCCTATATGGAAGTGGCGGCCGACAAGGAAAAGCCCTTTCTGGTGGATGCCGACGGAAAGTCGACGGTGGAAGTATTGGGGACCAGTTTTAACATCAATGCCTATGCGGATGAGCCGGCCGTTCGTACAACGCTTGTTGAAGGGCGTGTACGGGTGACCCGTACCGATACCCGGGCTTCAGCTGTAGTTCATCCTTGGCAGGTTGCATCGGTGCTTCATACAAAGGACGGGAAAGGAACGGTGGAAGTGAGCGAAGCCAATATCCGCGAGGCGGTAGCCTGGAAAAACGGCCTTTTTCATTTTCAGAATACGGAACTACCGGCAGTGGTGCGTCAGCTGGAAAAATGGTATGATGTCCAATTCCGGTTCGACGGGAATATCCCCGACATACGGTTGATCGGAGAAATAAAGAGGGGGGTAAAGCTGTCGACCATTCTTGTCTGGTTTGAGGATCTTGGAATCAAGACCCGGCAGGAAGGACGGACGGTGATTATTCTCTGACGGAGTTCACCAACAACCCGAAAAAGCAATCCTTACCATTTGCCCTTAAACCTTCCCTTGAAAGCGGGTACCCAATAAAAAACCGCCACGTACGGCAATACGTGACGGCGGATGTTTGGGTGCCCGAAAAAATAGTCTCGGAAAAGACAGATCGTTCAACACCCAAAACAGTTCAAAGTTATGCAAAAAACTGCTTATGGCAGGGGCGACCATGTGGGGGGCTCCTGCATGACCAAAATCCTGTTAGTGATGAAGCTAACCACCATTTTACTGACTGTTGCTTTTTTAAATGTTGCAGCAAGCGGCCTATCACAGAATGTAAGTTTTTCGGGTAAAAATGTGCCGCTCACGTATGTTTTTGCCGAAATTGAAAAGCAAACCGGGCATGTTTTTGTATATGCCCAGAATGCCCTGAACAATATCCGCCCGGTAACGATTCAGGCAGAAAATTTGCCGTTGGAAACATTTCTCGACAGGCTTCTGGCGGATCAGCCTTTAAAGTATATTATTGATTATCAAACTATTTTATTGTCCCGCAAACCTTCTGTTGCGGCAGCAAGTCCGGTGGTTATTCCCGACAACATTACGACAGTGGCGGGGGATACGTTGATTACTTTCTCTGGTATTGTGACCGATGAATTTTCTAACCCGATCGAAAATGCAAGCCTTGTCGTGAAGGGAACCAGTCATGGTACTACCGCCAACTATCGAGGATTGTTTACCTTGAAAGACGTCCGAAATGGCGCGAAGGTTGTGGTGAGTGCCATTGGATTTGAAGAAAGAGAAGTCGTTGCCGGTGCTTATCCACACATTGTTTTGAAAAGAACGGAGTCGAAGCTGGACGAGGTGAAGGTGATTGCCTATGGAAAAACAACTTCCCGTTATTCCACCGGAAATGTTGCCCGTATATCCGGAGAAGAGCTTCGGGACAACCCGACGCTGAATGTTATGTCAGCTTTGGCAGGACGGGTACCGGGATTACAGGTAGAACAGTTTGGTTCTCATCCGGCTACTCCGGTTAAGTTGGAGATCCGTGGAAGGAACTCCGTGAATCCGAATCTTTCTGGAGAACCGTTGTTTGTTGTCGACGGTATTCCTATGACCGTTTTGCAGGCACCCTCCGCTATTCCTTTTATTCAGGGCGTTTCTTCCGGGTTGGTTCAGGGTGGTTTATCCCTTACCGATGGTCATAGCCAATTTTTTGGACTTCGTCCGGAAGAAATTGAAAGCATCGAAGTGTTAAAAGACGCCGATGCGACTGCGATATATGGTTCCCGAGGGGCCAACGGCGTAATAATTATCAACACCCGGAAACCTAAATACGGTAAGACAAATTTTAATCTTCAGTACGACGAGTCGAAGACATTTATTCAGTATCCCGATATGATTGACCGGGAAACATACTTTAAAATCAGAAGGGAATATATGAGAAATACCCGCTCCACGCCGGACGTCCAGCTTGCTCCCGATCTGACATTGTGGGATACGAATCGTTACATCGATTGGACTAGAGAACTGATGAGAAACGGGGGAACCCGAAGCATAATGGCCTCTCTTGAAGGTGGAGATGTTAATAACTCTTTCAGAATTTCCGCCAATTACAGCTCAATTAAGCCCAATGTTGTGGTGCGTGGGAGAAATGAATCTATTAGTGCAAGACTGGGATACAGACATACGAGCCTGAATGGTAAATTCAATTTCGATTTGATTTCCAATTATCAGCTTAATCAGACTGAGGCTGTTCGACTTACGAGAAGGAACGTGGGGCCAAATGCGCCTGCTATTTGGGATAGCCTGGGAAACCCCAATTTTCTTGAATATGGACCCATGGGGAATTATCCCTGGGCGACTGCCTTCCAACCTGAGAAAGCAAAGGTGTATAGCTCTGGTGTATCCGTAAATGCCGGATATAAACTAACAGGATCCTTAACTGCAGGTATCCAGGCAAGTCTAAATAAATCTTATGCCAGCAACATCAATATATATCCGCTTCGTTCAATGGATCCTCGGATGGTGGCCTTGGGGATAACCGGGTATTCCATTTTTGGAGAAACCGAAACTTCTAGTTTTATTGTAGAACCTCGATTAACATATACTCGTCCTGTAGGAGATGGTGAACTTACCGCTGTATTAGGCACCAGCTTCCAGAATCAGGAGACCGGAATGAGCAGCATGTATGCGATGGGATACACATACGATGAGCTGATCGAAAGCGCAGGTAGCGCATTGACCACTCAGGTCTCAAACGATTACGTTATCTACCGGTATGCGGCTGTTTTCGGGCGCTTAAATTATAATTTAAAGCGCCGTTATCTTGCGACACTGAATATTCGTAGAGACGGATCGTCTCGTTTCGGCCCGGGTACCCAATTCGGAAACTTTGGTTCAATTGGTTTAGGATGGATCCTTTCAGAAGAAAACTGGTGGAAAAAATGGATGCCGTCGCTGCTTGATTATTTTAAGATTCGTTCAAGCTATGGTATCTCCGGTAATGATGGCGTAGGCGATTATCAGTACCTTTCACAGTGGTCTAATCAAGAGACGTATGGTGTCAATAAGCTATATTCGTATATGGGCAGTCTGCCTCTGGGGGTCATTCATCCGCTGAATCAGAGATTTCATTGGGAATCGGTAAAAAAACTTGAAGTTGGCCTGGAAATGCAACTGGCCCAAAGATTCAACGTCGGGATCAGTTGGTATAGGGATGTTTGCGACGATCAATTGACGCAACAACCGGTGGCTCAATTTTCCGGATTCGGAACCGTTGTTATGAACTCACCGGCTAAAGTTGAAAACAAAGGTCTTGAGGGAACGTTCTCGGCGCAGCTGATTCGCCAAAAGGACTTAAGCTGGACGTTTGATTTCAATATTGGAAAGAACTGGAACAAGCTGCTGGCCTATCCGAATCTCGAACGGTCACCGCATGCGAATATGTATATCGTTGGAAAACCACTTAATATCCGATTCCTTTATCATTACATTGGTGTTGACCCCCTTACGGGAGCATACATGTTTGAAGATAGGAATGGAGACGGAACGATTTCTATGGGAAACAATATTCCGCTTGACCCTTCTAACGACGCCTATGTTGAATACGTCTATACCCCGGACTTTTCGGGAGGATTCGGATCGAGTGTCAGATGGAAACAGTTTTCCTTCAATGTAAGGTTTACTTACCGGAAAGCTACAATCCAGGATCCGCGGGGATATTCAACCGTTGGTCTTTTAGGGGGCGTATATCTTCCTGAAAATTATATGGACAATCGTTGGATTAAACCCGGGGATATTACCCCCTACGGTGGTATTGGGGTTTCCGGGAGTTTTTCCAACTCTGATGCGATCTTAATTGATGGATCTCAATTGGAGTGTGCCAATATGACTTTAGGGTGGGCACTCCCAGAAAAACTCTTGAAACAGGCAAAGCTTAAAAACGCTTCAATCTTCCTAAAAACAGATAAGCTTTTTACACTTACGCGCCATAAGGGATTTCTGAATAAAGGATTTCAGAGATACTCGGAGATTATTCCCAAAACGATTAACCTTACTTTCAATGTAAGTCTATAATCGTAAACTATAGGTTCAACTATTTTCAAATAAGGAGAGATGCGAAACAAATTATATTCTTTATACACCTGGGTAATTGTGCTATTGATAACGCAGCACCTGGTTTCCTGCAAAAAATGGATTGAAATTCCGGCGCCGAAGACAACTATAACAACCAAAGAAGTTTTTCAAACAGACAAACAGGCAGAGGGTGCCTTGTTTGGAATATATTCGAAGATGATAAATACCAAGGGGGAAATTTCTACGCAAGATGCTGCAGCGCGAAGTTGGGCGGCCGGATTAAGTTGTTTGTTAGGTGGTTTTTCATCCGATGAGTTTTACGAATCTGGCGAAGGAGGTGAACCCGAGAGTCGTGTATATTCAAGAAATCGACTTACGGCATCTACTGCTGATCTGAGTAATACCCTTTGGGTATCCGCTTATGAAAGTATATATGGTGCGAATTCCGTCATTGAAGGGATTGACGAAACAGATTCCGATCGTTTTCCTGAAGCGGCAAGGAATGAAATAAAGGCAGAAGCAAAATTCGTCCGGGCGTTAGCCTACTTTTACCTGGTTAATTTCTTTGGCGATGTGCCGTTGGTTCTGACCGTAGACTTTAACAAAGTGATCGCCATGCCGAGAACACCGTCGGATAAAGTTTACGCTCAAATTGTAGAAGACCTCGATTTTGCTGTCCAATACCTCAGGGAAGACTATTCCCGGGGTAATGGCGAACGGATTCGCCCGAATAAATGGGCTGCCGCTGCCTTGTTGGCTCGTGTTTACCTGTACCTTAAGGACTACCCCAACGCTTACAAGCTCGCCGATAATGTGATCAGTCAAACGGATCTTTATGCCGTTGAATCAGATTTGAACAGCGTGTTTAATGCCAACAGTCAGGAAGCGATCTGGCAACTTAAACAGACTTTTGAAAATACAACGCTCGGGTATGCAACGCCTTATGGATACAAGATTGGCTCAGGTCCAACGCTGGGTGTCAAGTATAGAATTTATGAGGAATTCATTGATGTTCTTGAACCCGGCGATAAGAGAAGATCAGAGTGGATAGGAGAAAGTGATCAAACCAATTCATTGCCTACGCCTACTCTTGCCTACTATATCAATAAATATAAGATTTCTATGCACAATCGATTTACCGTCTTCTCAAATGAATATTTTATGGTACTTCGTCTGGCGGAGGTATATCTTATTCGTGCGGAAGCTCAGGTGTACGGTGCCGGAAACGGCTTAAATGGTGCTGTAGATGACCTTAACATAATACGAAGAAGGGCCGGACTTGGGGATCTCTCATATGGTTTGTCGAAGGACGAACTGGTTAAAGCCGTAGCACAGGAGCGGAGAGTGGAACTTTTTGGTGAATGGGCGCATCGTTGGTTTGATTTGAAACGTACCGGCCGTGCCCAGGAAGAACTTACGAAAATAGCTATCAAAACACCCTGGGAAGGGAATTACCAACTTCTTTATCCGATTCCTAAATCTGAAATTCAGGAAAACTCCAATTTAATTCAGAATAACGGTTATATAGACTAATCAAAACGAATTATCATGATAAAAAATAATAAAATACGTGGATGGATTCACGGCTATACAATCCTATTGTTTCTTTTGTTCGCAGTATTCGGCACTGCATGCATTAAGTCCGTTCCGGAAGCAAAGGGGACAGCATCTTTGGATATATTGCATGCTGTTATTGACGGTAATGTTTTAAGACCAAATTTAAAAGAAGAAGGAATGTCGATTTTCCGGAATTCATCATATATTTCCTACGGAGATTACTACAGAGGAGCGAATCATATAGGAAGCTATGTTGGCTCAACTCGGCTTCGTTTGTATGAAATGCCCGATACCACCGATAAAGATCAGCCTTTATACGATCTTCGCCTTGATCTTCCGGAAGGCTCTATCAATTTTTTAGTTCTTTGTGGAACAAGAAATGATCCTGATTATTTCTTGTTCCGAAGTGAAATTCCCTATTTTCCCGATTCTGATAGCGTAATGGCCGTCCGTATTATCAATGCCTCCCCTGAAAGTAATCCGGTGGTGCTGCATCTGAAAAATTCCGGACCAATTCAAGGTATTTCTCCCGTTTCTTATCGTGAACATTCTGAATTTTCCACTCTGCCGGTATTGTCGAACACTCGGGATTATGAGTTTGAGGTTCGTGATGCTGTTACAGGAGATCTTCTTGCTACCTATACCACCTCTGGTATGAATCAGGGGCGTCATTCAGGATTTCGTTATCAATCCTTTTCGCTGCTCCTTTTGGGCAAAGTGGGTCTTTCCGGTACTTACCAACCAAAGGTAACCTGGGTTCAACATTAAATATTCGGACGTAATTAAAATATGAAAACAATCTTAAAAACAGAGGCCCTGTCTCATCGTTACGGGGCCTCATGGGCAATCCGTGACATAAACATTGAAATAGCATCCAGAGGAATTGTAGGTTTGCTCGGCTCCAATGGGGCGGGTAAGTCAACAACCATGAATATTATCTGCGGGGTATTGAACCAAACTGAGGGAACGGTATATATTGATGGGGTTGATATTCGGAAAGAGCCTGAACTTGCGAAGCGAAAAATTGGATTCCTTCCTCAGAATCCTCCGGTTTATAACGATCTCACGGTAGATGAGTACCTCCAATATGCTGCCGAGTTGCGTCTCATTCCCAAGAATGAAATAAAGAAGGCGGTGGAAGAAGCCAAGGAAAAAGTTGGTATCACCCATTTTAGCTCTCGCCTTATCGGAAACCTTTCCGGTGGTTACCGCCAGCGCGTCGGCATTGCACAGGCGATCATACACAAGCCGGAATTGGTTGTTATGGATGAACCCACCAATGGACTGGATCCAAACCAACTGATTGAAGCCCGCAAACTGATCCAGGAAATCGGTGCAGAAAGGGCGGTTTTACTTTCCTCTCACGTATTACCTGAAATCAATCATCTGTGTAACGATATCATCATGATTGAGTCTGGCCGGGTGATCTTTTCGGATACCATGGAAGCCTTTAATAGTTATGCCGATACGACCAGTCTTTTTGTCCGACTGGAGAATCCGCCGACCCCGCAGGAATTACAACGGATCCGCGGAGTGGAAAATGTTGAGGCAATCGGTTCAAAAGAATTCCGGGTATTTTTTAATGGCGATAAATCCGTTTCCGAAAGTATTGTTGAGTCTGCCGTTCAAAATGGATGGCAGCTTCGCGAGATAAGTTTCGAAAAGGGTGGACTCGACGAAATATTTAAACAACTTTCCAAACAACACTCCTAAAAAGAATAGCCTGCATTAAGATGAAAATGATATTTAAGATTGCGCGGACCGAACTGCGTAACCTGGTTTATTCCCCGGTTGCATGGTTTTTGACGGTTGTTTTCCTGATAATGAGCGGTATTTTTTATACCGTAAATCTCAAGGATTTTGTTGTCAAAATAGAAACAATTAAAGAGCTGTCTTCCGATTACCAGGGAGTAGATGGCTCGTTAACAGATGTGATCTATTTTGCGAGTGGTTTTTTTTCAAAGGTATTTGAGAATCTGTACCTATTTATTCCTTTGCTCACGATGGGCGTAATCAGCCGGGAAAAGACAAATGGAACAATCAAACTATTGTATTCTTCTCCTGTGCGTGTATGCGATATCGTTCTTGGGAAATACCTGGCGATTTTTGTATATAATCTTTTCCTGCTTGGCATCGTCCTTCTGTTTATTGTTACCGGAATTTTTGCTATTGAGTCCGTTGACATCGGATGGTTGATTTCTGCAGCAATTGGTTTTTTCTTATTGATTTCAGCATACTGTGCTTTGGGTATTTTTATGAGTAGCCTTACCCAATATCAGATTGTTTCTGCCGTCGCTACCTTTACGGTGATATTTGTCTTAAACTTTATCGGTGGGCTCTGGCAGCAATATGATTTCATAAGGGATCTGACCACGGTTTTGAGTATGCGGGGACGTACCCAAATTATGCTCAGGGGATTGGTTACAACAAAGGATATTGCTTATTTTCTGTTGATTGTGGCAATGTTCCTTTCCTTTACCATTCTGCGGCTCAAATTTGAACGAATTCTGTTGCCTTGGTATAAAAAAGTGGGGGCCTATATGGGAGTATTTATTCTAGCCCTTACACTTGGCTACTTGACTTCACGCCCCGGATATATCGGCTACATGGATTTGACAGCGCAGAAAAAAATGACAATAGATCCCAGAACTCAGGAAATTGTACGCGGCTTGAACGAAGGCCCGATTGAAGTTACACTATATACCAACCTTTTTGATCCGGTGGTTAATACCTTCCTCCCTCATAACCGTTTCGAATACGTCTGGATGTTTTGGGACAAGTATGTCCGATTCAATAAAAACTTCAAATTTAAATATACGCTATTTTACGATCAAAACGAAAGCGACAGCTCCCTATATAAGGGAATGAAAGAAAAGAATATTGAGTCGACCGCAAAGGGAGTCGCCAAGTTTTTCGATTATCCGTTGCGTAAATTTTTGCCTCGTGAGGAGATCAGGAAAATTATTGATTTGAAAGAGGAGGATTATCGCTCGATAATACAATTGAAATACAAGGATAGAAGTGTATTTCTTCGCTTGTACACGGATATTAAGCGGTGGCCGGATGAAGAACATGTGGCTGCAGCACTTAACTATCTCTTGACCGGTAAACATATTAACATGTGCTTTATTTCCGGTCATTTTGAAAGGAATCCCTTTGCTCGGGGTGATCGCGGGTACAGAAAACTTTTTAGCGGAAAAAGTGAAAGACAGGCTCTTATCAATCATGGATATTTGATCGATACGATTAATATTGAGTATCAGAATATACCGGAGGACGCGGACATTGTCGTGCTGGCGGATCCCAGATCCGAACTTGGAGCCGAAGCTCAGAAAAAAATTCACGACTACCTGGCAAAGGGCGGGAATATGATAATTCTGGGTGAGCCCGGGAAACAGGATATTTTAAATCCGATTCTTAATCCGCTGGGTGTACAGCTTGCGCCCGGAACCGTTGTTGAAGTTACGGATTACGATGTGCCGGATAAAGTGATGCCTTATATCACCCAGGCTGCTACCGAATTGGACAATCATGGCACGCTTCTCATTCAGAAACGGATATTGGAACAGCGCGGCGATTCACTTCGCGTTCCATTCCGTAAATCTGCAGCGGTCCTGGCATCCGATAGTCTATTCCAGGTAAAACATCTTTTGGTAACTACTCCCGAACGTAAAGCCTGGGTTAAGGTAGGTAAATTGGCTTCCGATTCTGCAAAACCGGTGTTTAACCACCTGGAAGGGGATTATCGTCTGGATTCTGTTTCCGGTGCCCTGTCTCTTGAGAGAAAACTGGGCGATAAAATTCAAAGAATTCTGGTAGCAGGAGATGCTGACTTCCTGGGAAACTTCGGAGGCGAACAGGATTGGTTTACGCTTGCCGGTTGCAGTTGGGTTCAGAACCGAGAGTATCCGATATTGTTCCCCAGTCGGCCAAACCACGACCGGGATTTCAAGATCAGCACCACTACGGCTAAGGGGCTTTACTTGGCCTATGTATGGATAATCCCCGGACTTATATTGATTTCGGGAGTAGTAATACTGATCAGACGTAAACGTAAATAATAGAAAAGATGTACCTGCTGACAGATGATCAAACTATAGATGATCTCAGGATATTCAGTAAGAAAGATATAAGCGGAATATTCGATATCTATAACCAAACCCATACACGGGGTGCGGAAAAAGTACTTCAGGAGTTGTTCCGAAAGCCTCTTGCCGATCCGGATATCATAAACCAGCGAAGTGCCGTTATCAGGCACTTCGCCAACCATCGCGTGGCATTTCCTTTCGATGGAGGCTCATTTGATATGGCTGAAAAATACATGAGTTCTCAGAACTCCGATAACGCCCGCTCACGCGACGGAAATATGAGTGAAAAGGAAATTGCCAACGGTGTTGAATCGGTGATTCGCATCCTACAGGAACTGAACCAATTGATAAACAGCGATGCGATACAGCAATCCGTCGAGTTTTCGGAACAACGGGCGGAAATCCTTACGCTTCTGAATGATTCGATTTTTGAACCCGTTTTGAATCAGAAGGGTAAGCTTTCCTATTCCGCCATTACTGCCTTTGATTTATTGTTCCGGTTTAAAGAAAGAAGCCGGATCGAGAAGATTTTTGATCATCTGTATTATCTTGATGTTTACGTCTCCATTGCGGAAGTTGCCGTAAAGCGAAACTTCGTTTTTCCGGTGGCTCATAACGATGCGGAGAGAGGATTGCTGTTGGAAGGAGTTTATCATCCTGCACTTAAAAACCCAGTAGCCAACGATCTTTCTCTTGGTCGTTCCCGGAACATGGTCTTTCTTACCGGTGCGAACATGGCGGGTAAGTCCACTTTCCTTCGTTCATTGAGTACCGCTCTGTACATCGCTCATATTGGATTTCCTGTTGCCGCATCCAAAATGGAGTTTCGGGTAATGGACGGAATCTTTACAACCATAAACCTTCCGGATAATCTCGGAATTGGCGCCAGTCACTTCTATGCCGAGGTGCTCAGGGTTAAACAAGTGGCTAACGCGCTGATTTCCGGGAAGAGGCTTTACGTTGTATTTGATGAACTCTTCCGGGGAACAAACGTGAAGGATGCACACGAGGGAACGGTTGCCGTAGCTTCTGCGTTTGCAGCCCAGAAGGACAGCCTTTTCGTAATTTCTTCCCATATCGTTGAAGCCGGCGAAGAGCTGGAGAAACCACCGGGCATTGTTTTCTATTATCTTCCGACACAGATGAGAGGTCATGAGCCGGTATACACCTATAAATTGCAGGAGGGGATTACCGAGGATCGACACGGTATGGTAATCATCAACAACGAAGGGATCCTCGAAACACTGAAAAATGGCAAAAAACGGGCATCTTCCGGGGTTAATGCACCGCTGCTCGCAACGGATCGTCAAACGGTGGAAGAATTAAACCTGTTGGGTAAATTCCGCCATGGATCGGTTTATCACTTGTTCGGACGTGTAAAAACGAAAGGGGGCGATCAATTGCTTGATAAGATGTTCCGGAATCCTTTAACCGATGTTAAAGCAATTAATAATCGGAGCAGAACCTTTCTGGAATTTCAAAAGGCGGATCTGGAGTTTCCTTTCGACGTACAACAAATCGACCTCATGCGGGAATTCCTGGATTCCGGTACCGGAGGAAATGCCGTAATGGCACTGTTAAATACTGTCGTCAAAAAATTATTGGCAAGTCTTACGCGCGACGAACGTTACAAACAAACAGTTCGTGGACTCCAGGCAACGATTATTACGCTTAACAAATGCAACGATTTCCTGCCACTTCTATCGAAAATCCCCGGAGCGTTTGCAGAGAGGGTAGAAGCAATCCGAAACTTATTGGCTGAACCGCAGCTGGAAAAGATCCGAAAAACGGATATCTATAACGATATTTCCGTGCAAACCGTTGCTAACTATGAATACCTTATTAAAAGTCGCTATCTCGAAAAAATGGAGGATCTGCTTCAGTTTGTTTGCGAGATCGACGTCTACATCCACGTAAGTAGAGTGGCTTATGAACGTGGATTCAATTATGCACATGCCATGCCGGCTGAAGCCAATTGTTTCATAGCCCGGAATTTGAAACATCCCTGCCTGCAGAATGCTGTGGGTAACGACATTGAACTTGGAGAATCGAAAAATGTGTTTTTCCTTACCGGTGCGAATATGGCCGGTAAATCTACCTTGATGAAGTCCATCGGGATTAATCTGTATCTCGCACATATGGGCTTCCCGGTTGCAGCCGATTCGCTTAAGTTTTCTGTTCGCGATGGGCTTTATTCTTCAATTAACGTAGCCGATAATATTGGAATGGGGTATAGCCACTTCTATGCAGAAGTAGTTCGCGTGAAACAGGCTTCGGATGCCGCCAGCAGTGGAAAGCGTCTGTTTATTATGTTCGACGAACTGTTTAAAGGGACGAACGTTAAAGATGCGTTTGATGGAACGCTGTCGGTTACGAAAGGGTTTGCTGATTATTCCGATTGTCTGTTTATTGTTTCAACCCATATTATCGAAGTTGGAGAAGAGCTCAAAGATCGTCCGAATGTTCAATTCGGTTTTATGCCTACTATTATGGAAGGTCACCGCCCGCGGTATACGTATAAACTGCAAAAGGGTGTTACGGAAGATCGTCAGGGTATGATGATCATTCGGAATGAAGGCTTCCTGCAGCAATTGGAAGCGATTAAATAACCCGTTACTCGTTAACACTTTTTATTGTGATTCATTTGTTATGAAAAAAATATTCAGTAGAAGGGGTATTGTTTCAGTTCTCCTGTGTTGTGTTGTTTTGTTTTTGATTCATCCGGCAAGCGCTCAGCCGCTGCCGGATGATCCTAAGGTGAAAATAGGAAAGCTGTCTAATGGATTAACTTATTATATCCGGAAAAATGCCGAGCCTAAAAACCGGGCGGTTCTTTATCTCGTTGTCAAGGCAGGATCTTTGATGGAGACGGATAAACAACAGGGGCTGGCGCACTTTCTGGAACACATGGCCTTTAATGGAACAAAGGATTTTCCAAAAAACGATTTGATTTCCACCCTTCAAAAAGCAGGTGTGTCTTTTGGAGCGGACTTGAACGCTTACACAACCTTTGACCATACGGTTTATCAGCTGCCGATTCCCTCTGACAGTCTGGAATTATTAAAAACCGGATTTAATATTCTGGCGAACTGGGCGGGATCTATTACGCTGGACAGCATCGAAATCGAAAACGAACGGGGGGTTATTGTAGAAGAAGATCGTCAGCGTGGAAAAAATGTAACGGAACGCTTAACGCATCAAATGATTCCGGTAATGATGAAGGGAACACGTCACGCTGAACGCCTGCCTATTGGAAAAATGGAGGTTATTCAGAATTTTAAACATGAAGAACTTCGTCAATTTTACTACGATTGGTACCGTCCGAATCGTCAGGCGGTAATTGCCGTGGGAGACTTTGATCCGGATCTGGTAGAAAAATACATTGTCGAATATTTTAGTAATCTGAAAAACAGCTCAAACAAGAATTTTGAAGTTGCTTCAATGCCGGAGAACAAAGAATTGTTGTTTAAGGTAATTACCGATCCGGAATATCCTACCTACGACGTTAATTTGATCTATCGCCATAAGACCAAACGGGAGTTTACTGTACAACGAGCCCGGAAAGACTTGATTATTGAAATGATTAATCTCATGGTAGCGGGCCGGATCCGCGAAAGGACCCAAAAAGGGGAGGCCGATTTTATGCAAGGTCGGATAAATTACGGTCCATATGAGGGCGGGCTTTTTCCGGATTGGGAGGCAACGATGTTTGGTGTATCGGCAAAGTCTGCTGAGGAGCTCCCCAAAGCATTAAAAGCTCTGGTAGCCGAGGGAGAACGTGTCGCTAAGTTCGGATTCACGCCCGTTGAGTTGTCGGTGGTGAAGAAAAGTATTCATGCCGGAAATGAAAAAGTTTTTAAAGAAAGGGATAAGATTCACTCCAGCTCAATTGTCCAAAAATTAGTGTTACATTTTCTGGGGAAGAGCTCAATGATATCGGAAGAGTTTAATTATGAACTCGTAAAACAACTGCTCGAAGAAATCAGCCTGGAAGAGATTAATGAGGTTGCCCGACAAATGATGAAAAGGGAAAACCAAATTCTGGCGGTTTTTGGCCCCGAATCGGCAAAGAATCAGTTACCCGGGAAAAAGCAACTACTTGCGGCAACTGAAGAAGCCAGGAAGAACCTTACTTCTTATGTCCAAAAAGAAGTAAATGCGTCCGTATTGGATCAGGTTCCCGAAGGAGGAAAAATCGTTAATGAAGAAAAAATTGATACCCTGGGGATTACGATACTGACACTTTCCAACGGCGTTACCGTATTGCTGAAGCCTACCGACTTCAAGAATGATGAAATCCTTTTTAATTCTTTCGGTGCCGGAGGATTTTCTGCAGCTGACGATAGTGCTCTGATTCGTGTAAATTATGTGGTGAATATTTCGAATATGGGAATCGGTGAACTGGATGTATCACAGCTCCGCCAAATCCTCGCGGGGAAAACTTCCGTTGTTTCACCATATGTTTACAACCTACATCATGGGTTTGCAGGAAGTACTACCATTTCGGATCTCGAGACGGCCTTAAAACTGGTTCATGCCCATGCTGTTCATCCTCGTGTCGATAGCTCCGTGTTTACCAAGGATATGGAGGATTATCGAGTGTATTATGCCAGCAGATCTCTTTCCCCGGAGGCTGTTTTTGCAGACTCAATCAGCGTTGTCTACACCAATCATTCCTATCGTCATCAACCGCTTACTGCGGATCGTATAAAGCTTATTTCGCTGCAGGAGTCTTTTGAGTTCTATAAAAAGCTCTTCGGCAACTCCGGAAAACAAACTTTTGTGTTCGTCGGAAGTTTTAATGTGGATAGTATTAAATCCTTGTTGGCGACATATCTTGGCGCCTTGCCGGTTTCCGATAGCGAACTTACCCATTATAACACCTGGGTAACGCCGGTTAAGGGAAATAGAGAGCTGGTGGTACGAAAAGGTTTGGAAGATAAAGCCGCCGTTCGATTATTTTATCATGGTGAATTTGAATATTCGCCCAAATCAAATCTGAATTTACAGGCATTGTCAAAAGTGGTGGAATATCGATTGGTTGAACGTTTGAGAGAAAAAGAAGGCGGGGTATATTCACCTTCAGTGGGAATTGAGTCTCAGAAGTTTCCGACCGGGTATTATCAGTTTGTCGTTGGCTTCACCTGTGCTACGGCTAACGTAGAAAAACTGAGTGCTGCAGTGAAAGAAGAAATCGACAAAATCATCAATGAAGGACCGTCTGAAGAAGATCTCAATAAATTCAAAGCTGAACAGAGACGTTCCTATGAGATTGGGCTCCGCACCAACCAATTCTGGCTTTCTTATATTGTCGGAAAATGGAGAGAGGAGGAAGATCCGTTGAGTATTTTTGGCCTGGAAGAAAGATTGAATAATCTTAGCACTTCCGACGTAAAAGCCGCGGCTGCGAAATATCTGAACGGGGAAAACTTCATCAAAGCCGTGCTGTTTCCGGAGAAACTATAGTTGGCATGTTTTTCTGTTCCATCTCAAAATCCTGCCGGGAACCAGGTTTCCCGCAGGATTTTTTATTTCAAGGGTATTGTTAACGCTTTTTTCCGATCCATCCAAGATGGGTGTTCTTAAAATCATCCTCGTATTTCAGTCCATAACCCAAAGCTCGATCCATGGCCGAATGTCCAAACAGAATAATTCCAATCAGGCTGAGCAGGGGATGGGCCATTGTGAATCCCAGGAGCATCACCGCTATCCCCAACATCTTGTGGTGAAACAGGTTGTACAGCCAGGCACCGATTTTGGGGTTGGCCATATAGCCCACCATCGACAAGTCCGGCAGCAACAGGCAGGCGGGGTACACCCACCAGGCGTACTCCAGGCGACTGAAGAGGAATATGGAAAAGATGAATTCTCCGATTTCTTCCAGTTTCAGTAGGGTTCTCATCCCGTTCGACATAATTCGTGTTTTTAGTGTGGGCAAATCTCGGAAAAACTTATCGTAGATCATATTGATAAACAATAAATATTTCAATCCTTTTCCAATGCGTATCTTTATAGGGTTGAGACAGCCGTAAATTTGAAATTATGAAGAAAATCGGATTTCTTTCCTTTGGGCACTGGGCCAAACACCCGGCTTACAGTACCCGAACGGCGAGCGATACCCTGTTGCAGTCGATCGACCTGGCCGTGGCTTCGGAGGAGATAGGACTGGACGGAGCCTATTTCCGGGTGCACCATTTTGCTGCGCAGCTGGCTTCGCCCTTTCCGCTGTTGGCAGCTGTTGGCGCCCGAACGAAAAAAATAGAAATCGGAACGGCGGTTATTGATATGCGTTACGAGAATCCACTGTACATGGTGGAAGATGCGGGCGCGGCGGACCTCATCTCCGGCGGTCGTCTGCAATTGGGCATCAGCCGCGGTTCGCCGGAACAGGTGATCGATGGATGGCGTTATTTCGGTTATGAACCGGCCGAAGGAGAAACCGATGCAGATATGGGCCGCCGGAAGGGACTTGAATTTCTGGAAAAACTGAAAGGCGTTGGTTTTGCCGAGCCCAACCCGTATCCAATGTTTCCGAATCCGCCCGGACTGCTGCGTCTGGAGCCGCATTCGGAAGGTCTCCGGGATCGGATTTGGTGGGGGGCTGCCTCCAATGCCACCGCCATCTGGGCGGCCGAAAACGGCATGAACCTGCAAAGCTCAACACTCAAATTTGATGAAAGCGGTAAGCCCTTCCATATCCAGCAGGCTGAACAGATACGTCTCTTTAAGGAAGCCTGGAGAAAAGCCGGACACGCGCGCGAGCCGAGGGTTTCGGTAAGTCGCTCCATATTCGCTCTCGTAAACGATCTGGACCGTCGGTATTTCGGTCATGAGATCGGGCAAAAAGACTCCATCGGCATGATCGAACCGGAAAAGCGAGCCATCTTCGGCCGGAGTTATGTTGGCGAACCGGATAAGCTGGTGAAAGAGCTCGCCGGAGACGAAGCCATCCAGGAAGCAGATACCTTGTTGCTCACGATTCCCAACACCCTTGGGGTCGACTACAACGTGCATATCCTATCTTCTATATTGAAATACGTTGCTCCCGAACTGGGGTGGCGGTAAAAAAGAACGGGATAGGCGAATCAATCCGTTTGTATTATCGAAAAACGCAAACGGATTTTTAATTTTATCACCCACCGTCGTTTTGACTACAGGATCCGTCGTTTCGGCTACATTCATCTTCCGGAATCGCCTCAACTTTGCTTTAGAAAAACAATAAAGCATGAACGTATTTGTAACAGGAGCCTCCGGATTTATAGGCTCAGCAGTAGTAGCCGAATTGATTGGGGCCGGCCATTCCGTCACCGGCCTGGCACGCTCCGAGGCATCGGCCGAGGTGATCCGAACGGCGGGTGCTGAGGTGTTGCGCGGCGAGCTTTCGGATACCCATATCCTCGTACAGGGCGCATCCGCTTCCGATGGGGTCGTGCATCTCGGCTTTATCCACGACTTCTCCCGCTACGAAGAAGCAGCAGCCATTGACAAGGCCGCCATCCTGGCGATGGGAGCGGTGTTGGCGGGAACGGAGAAGCGGATCGTCATCACTTCGGGTATTTTGGGTGTCGTACCGGGCGGCAGGATTATCACCGAAAACGATCGGGTGGAGTATTCGGCAAGAGCATCGGAAGCCGCGATGTTCGAATTGGCTGCAAATGGCGTCAACGCTTCACTGGTACGGCTGCCTCCTTCTGTCCACGACACCGGCGACAAGGGGTTTGTTCCCTATATCATCAGCCGCGCAAAGGAAACGGGTGTGTCTGCCTACCCTTTCGATGGAACCAACCAATGGCCGGCCGTCCATCGGCGCGATGCGGCCCACCTGTTCCGGCTGGCACTCGAGATCGGAGAACCCGGTGCTGTTTACAACGCCATAGGTGAAAGCGGGATTCCGGTAAAAGACATTGCCGCACTGATTGTGGAAAAACTAAACATTCCCCTCCAATCGGTGAGCGACGAAGCCATCGTCGGGCATTTCGGTTGGATGAGTAGTTTTATCCAATTTAACAGTCCCGCTACCGCAGAACGCACAGAAAAGAAAACAGGTTGGCGTCCACGGAATCCGGGACTGCTCGACGATATGAAGCTTCACTATTTTAATTAATTGAAAATTAAATTCTTAGTTATGATTACTTCAAATAAAATTGCACTGGTCACCGGCGGGAGCCGTGGTCTGGGAAGAAATATGGCACTCGCCCTGGCCTCAAAAGGTTTGGACCTGGTGATTACTTATAACAGCAACCGGGCAGCCGCGCTTGAAGTAGTGTCCGCGATTGAAGAAAAAGGTCAGAAAGCCTACGCTTTTCAACTGGATACCAGCAAAATAGAGCAGTTCACCAAATTCGCCGGCGAGCTGAGCACCTACCTCTCGAAAACTTACGGTAAACCCAAATTCGATTATTTGGTTAATAATGCAGGAACGGCCCTATATGCCCTGGCAACCGAAACAACAGAAGAACAGGTAGACGCAGTCTTCAATATTCATTACAAAGGGGTGTTTTTTCTGACTCAGAAACTTCTGCCTATGTTGAACGATGGGGGCGGTATTGTGAATATTTCGTCCGGACTTACCCGGATCACCATGCCGGGATCCTCCGTTTATGGATCGCTGAAAGCTGCGGTGGAAACTTATTCCCGTTACCTGGCAAAAGAACTCGGCGAAAGAAGGATTCGCGTAAATGTCGTGGCACCCGGTGCGATCGAAACAGATTTCGGAGGTGGCCGCGTCCGCGACAATGAGCAGTTGAATGCGCAGATTGCCGCCATGACTGCCCTCGGACGTGTTGGCCTACCCGATGATATCGGGAAAGTGGTGGCCTTCCTCTGTAGTGACGACGCCGGTTGGATCAACGGACAACGAATTGAAGTGTCCGGCGGACAGGCACTCTAGTCAAATACTTTGTTTTAATTTTATTTCAATTATCAAGGATGCCGGAAAGAATAAAAACCATCGTCGATTTTCACAAACGCCGCGGCTTGCCGCCTCCGGAGCATCCGCTGATCAGCGTAATCGACTACTCCAAAGTGGACAGTCCGGATAAAACCGAAAGCTTTGTTTTTGATTTTTATACGATTTCGGTGAAGCGGGGTGTCGGGAAAATGCGGTATGGACAACAGCAGTACGATTTTGATGAAGGCGTAATGTATTTTATGGCTCCCGGTCAGGTGCTGACCGTGGAGCCCCCTGAAAATCCTTCGGAGCCAAGATCGGGCTGGATCCTGAAAGTACACCCCGACTTCCTCTGGAATACCGCCCTGGCCAAAACAATCCAGAAATACGAGTTCTTCGGCTATGCCGTGAATGAGGCACTTTTCCTTTCCCCGAGAGAAGAGGAGATTCTCAACGGTCTTGTCGAAAATATCCGGCGCGAATACCGGGGAACCATGGATAAATTCAGCCAGAATATCATCGTCTCGCATCTGGAGACCCTGCTGAATTACTCCGAGCGGTTTTACCAACGGCAGTTTATTACACGGAAAAAATCCGGTCATCAGATTCTGGAAAAAATGGAATCCTTGCTCGACCAATATTTTGATGATGAAGCGACAGCCATGGAGGGACTTCCTTCGGTGCAGTACATTGCCGATCATCTGAATGTCTCCAAAAGTTATCTGGCTTCCTTGCTGCGCACGCTGACAGGTCTCAACACCCAACAGCATATTCACGAAAAGCTGATTGGTAAAGCGAAGGAAAAACTCTCAACCACGGAATTGACCGTCAGCGAAATCGCCTATTCACTGGGATTTGAACACCCGCAGAGTTTCAGTAAACTCTTTAAAAGCAAAACAGGCCAATCGCCGCTGGAATTCCGGTTGTCGTTTTCGTAGGGTATGGAAACCATACATGGCCCATTCCGCAGGATGGATCAGGATACCTGTTGCCTTTATTTCCTGTTTCTTTACGACCTAACGTTGTCGTATGAGGTATATTTTTCTACTCGTTTGCCTGATATCTACCCTGAATCTCTGTGCACAGGAAAAGCAGATCCGCTATCTCTCCGGTACCGACAATACGAATACGGTTGATTGGGAATTTTTCTGCACCGGTGGTCGAAACAGTGGTTATTGGACCAAAATTCCCGTTCCTTCCCACTGGGAACAACAGGGCTTCGGAAGCTATAACTATGGCAGGGACTATAAAACCAATGGTAAGAATTTCCGCTTTGCCGACGAAAAGGGGCTGTACAGGCATCACTTTACCGTTCCCGCCGATTGGAAAAATAAAAAGGTCTTCATAGTTTTTGAAGGCTCAATGACCGATACAGAAGTTCAGATCAACGGACAATCTGCAGGCCCCGTTCACCAGGGCGCCTTCTATCGGTTTAAGTACGATATCAGCGATAAATTGAAATTCGGCTCCGATAATCTGCTGGAAGTCACCGTCAGCAAGATGAGTTCCGAAAAATCCGTCAACAATGCCGAAAGGCTTGCCGATTACTGGGTACTGGGTGGAATCTTCCGTCCCGTTTATCTGGAAGCCCTGCCTCAGCAACATATTGATTACGTAGCCATCGATGCAAAGGCTGATGGCGATTTTTCCATGCAGGTTCATCTGCGCGGTATCACTGGAAACCAGGGCGTACAGGCTGAAATTACGGATGCTTCCGGTAAAACGGTTGCTACCATCCGTTCCGCTGTCCGGGCAGGGGATAGCCTTCTGGTTTTAAAGACAGCAGTGAAGAATGTAAAAAACTGGACCCCGGAAACACCGCATCTCTATCATGTACGTGTATCCTTGATCGGCAATGGGAAAACCCTATACACGATAAAAGAACGTTTTGGTTTCCGTACCATTGAGGTGCGGAGGGGAGAGGGAATATTTGTCAACGGTGTGCAGGTTAAAATGAAAGGGGTGAACCGACATGTTTGGTGGCCCAATTCGGGAAGATGTGTGAATCCGGCCATTGATCTGATGGATGTGCAGCTCATCCGTGAGATGAATATGAATGCCGTTCGCTGTTCCCATTATCCGCCCGACAAATCCTTCCTGAATTACTGTGATTCACTCGGCCTCTTTGTGCTGAATGAACTCGCCGGATGGCAGAAAGCCTATAGTACCGCTGCCGGAAAACCCCTGGTGCGCGAAATGGTCTTACGTGACCTCAACCACCCCTCCGTTATCTTCTGGTGTAATGGAAATGAAGGCGGTACCAATAAGGAGCTGGATGGCGAATTTGAGCGCTGGGATTTTTCAAAGCGGCCGGTCATCCATCCGCACCACCGACCGGGGAATTCCTTTAATGGGATTGATTGCGATCACTACGAAGACTACTACAGCACCAAGCGCAAACTCTCCGATACGTTGATCTATATGCCCACCGAATTTCTGCATTCACAGGACGATGGCGGGGGCGGAGCCGGAATGCGTGATTTCTGGGAGCTTCACTATAATTCACCCCGCAGCGGAGGTGGTTTTATCTGGGCGTTCGTTGACGAGGCCATTGTGCGTACCGATATGAACAATGTGCTCGATGCCAATGGACTGAATGCCAATGATGGACTTGTAGGGCCCTACCGCGAGAAGGAGGCCAGCTTTTTTGCCCTGAAGGAGATCTTTTCGCCGGTGCAGATTGCCATGGATAAGATTCCGTCTGGCTTTGAGGGCAGCATTGAATTAGAGAACAGGTATTATTTCACCAATTTATCGGCGTGCACTTATTCGTGGCGGCTGGTGAATTATAGAAAGCCCTGGGATTTGCTTGCCGGTTATACGGTAGAGAAGAGTGGCGAAGGCAGGCTCCCTCAGGTGGCACCGGGCCAGAAAGGAAGGCTGAAGCTTACCCTGCCCTCGGGTTGGGACACCCATGATGCGCTGATGCTGAATGTTTCGGGGCCCGATGGAAAGGAGGTCTACAGCAGAACCTGGCCAATTGCCGGAGGCGAACGGATGCTCAATGGTATCCTTGCGCTGAACAAAAAAGCCGGAAGTTCCGAGACCTCTGATTCTACCATTGTCCTGAAAGGAGGAGAGGTAACGGTGATCCTTAACCGTAATACGGGGATGTTGAAGGAGGTTCAGAACAGCAGTGCCGGAAAGCTTTCCTTCAATAATGGCCCCGTTTCCGTGCATGGGACAGCCGTCTGTACCGGAAGTCGGATTTACACCGATGGAGAATACGAAGTGGCGGAGTTTCGTTATACCGGAGCCCTTACGACCGTTCGCTGGAAGATGAATTCCGGTGGATGGCTGGCTCTTGAATACGCGTACGAGGCCAATGGGCCGCAGCCATTTGCGGGAATCAGTTTCAGCTATCCCCAAAACTACATGCTGGGGGCAAAATGGCTGGGTAAGGGGCCCTACCGCCAATGGAAGAACCGACCCGAAGGCAGTTCCCTGAATGTTTGGCAAAATCTGTACAACAATACGCAGACTGGCTATTCACCGCTGGTATTCCCGGAGTTCAAAGGGTATTATGGGGATATCTCCTGGATGGAATTCAATACGGTAGAAGGTAAATTCTATGTAGCGAGCCGTCAACCTGACCTGTATGTCCGACTCTTCGATTTTTATGCCCTAACGGGAGTGAAGCCGCATCCTGCTCTCCCGCCGGGAGATATTTCCTTCCTGGACTGTATTCCACCCATAGGCACCAAGCTGGCGTTGAACATCAACTATCAGACTTCTTCGCTGGGGCCGCGTTCGGAGCCGACCGAATTGTCAGGTATGAAGGAACGTACCCTGTATTTCTATTTCGGTCTGCCGAAAACAACAAATTCCAGAGAGCTTTACAGTCGGCCGGAGATTGACGAAGTATTTTAAAAGCGGCATCGTTCCGCCACATTGTCGATCCGGCAGGAGTTTTGGAGAGGGATATTAGATTTAACAGCGTTGGCTCGACGTTAACTGCCCATAAAAACAACGCCGGGTGACGTAAGGATCACCCGGCGCAGAATGTTGGAATAACATCTCCTGAATATCAGGATCCCTGTTTATTCTTTTTGTACCGCATGTCCGGAGTCCCGTCTTTTTTCAGAGGCCCCTTCTTTTTGGCGGCTTCTTTATTCGCTTTGTACCGCATGTCCGGAGTTCCATCTTTCTTAAGTTTGAGCGTGTCGCTTTGTGGCTGTTTTATCTGTGTTTGGGTGGTTTTCTTTTTCTGGTCAGATGTGGTTTGCGCAAAATTTACCGACTGAACTCCAACCAGCAGGGCGATGGCAAGAATTAGCTTTTTCATATCCGAAATTTGAAATTAAGTTAACGAATATCGGCAATATCAGAAACCAAACCGATGATCGTTTGTTATTTTCCACAGGCTGCCTCCTGCTGGTTATTCGTTAGTATATTGCAGGGGCAAAAAACTAGTGATATGATTGCATTTTTGGGGACAGGTCTTCTTGGATCGAATTTTACAAGAGCCCTTCTGGAAAAGGGAAATCAGGTTCAGGTATGGAACCGTACAGCGGAAAAAGCCCGTGCGCTGGAAAAGTTCGGGGCCAGGGCATTTGAACTACCATCAGAGGCGGTGGCCAACGTAGAACGTGTGCACGTAACGCTTTCCGATGACACGGTTGTAGACGAGGTTTTGAATCAGGCATCGCCCGGATTTGCACCCGGACTTATCGTTATCGATCATACCACCACGTCGGTTGCCGGCGCTGTTGAACGCACGAAAAAATGGGCGGAGAAAGGCATTACCTATGTTCATGTGCCCGTGTTTATGGGGCCCATCAACGCCCTTCAGCGAAACGGATATATGCTGATATCCGGAAATCAGGAGGTGGCCGCCCGTGTGACGCCCTGGCTGTCGGAAATGACGGGAAAGGTGTTGAACTTCGGTGAGGAAACCGGCCGGGCCGCAGCAATCAAATTGATGGGAAATTCCTTTTTGCTTTCACTCACCAGCGGTCTGTCCGACATGCTGGCGCTTGGAAAGGCAATGGGGGTTCCTTCCGACGATATCTTCACGCTTTTCAGTTCCTGGAATCCCGGGGCGCTCGCGCCGGACAGGCTTAGGCGCATTCTGTCGGCGCATTACGACAACCCCTCCTGGGAGTTGCAGATGGCACGTAAGGATGCCCGCCTGATGATCAACGAAGCACAGCATGGGAACAGTCATCTGATAGCCATTCCGGCAATTGCCAAGGAAATGGATAAGTGGCTGGCCAAGGGGTTTGCCAATAAAGACTGGACCATCATCGCTTCTGAAAATCTTTAGTTGCGTCAGTTACCCCAAACGGTAACAATTATATTTCTGGAGCCGCCATAGTCACGATGTTCGCAGAGGTACACGCCCTGCCACGTTCCCAACGCCAGGTGTCCGTTCTTAATGGGAATCAGTACCGAGCTCCCGAGAATGGAAGATTTCAGGTGGGCGGGCATATCGTCCGGACCTTCGTCGGTATGGCGGTAATCCGGATCATTCTCCGGTACTGCCTTGTTGAAATAGGTTTCAAAATCCATCCGAACGGTTGGATCTGCATTTTCATTTAGGGTTAGTGAAGCCGATGTATGCTGAATAAAAATCTGGCAGAGTCCGGCACTGATCTCCCGGATCTCCGGAACGGCGGCTACCAGCTCGTTGGTGATCAGATGATATCCCCGCGGTTTCTCTTTTAGCCGAAAGCTGTGTTGATAGAGTTTCATACTCTTCAAAATTACACGATTATGGGATTGTGGAATGGGTAGGGTTGGGTTTTGACGGGAGGATTTATTTTTTGCGGGGCTTTTGATGGAGGCCGACTGGGAGTTGTGCAAAAAGGGGCTCTGAAGTGTTTCAGAACCCCCTGTAACAGTTCCTTGAATTTTACAATTTTTTCGGTAGGTCCGAATGAATTGTAACAGAACTGCGTTGTTGTAGTAACTATTCAAAATTTTGTGCCAGCTGCAGAAGAGCTTTTCTTCCTTTGTTCCGAAAGAATTTTCAGCAGAAGTTTTTCCGCCTGTTCCTGTTTTTTGCCTTTTCCTTCAGAGGCTGGGATTGATGTCAGTCGCCGTTGTAGTTTATTGTCTTTAAACAGGGTTACCAATTCCGGATAAATATAATGTTTGATGCAGACGGCGCGGGTGTTGCCAAGAACCGCCGCCACACAGTCGGTGGCCTTGTTGATGATGGCCGTTTCGGATTCTTTTTCGGTGTTGGTGGCCTGTTCTTTGAGGGCGAGCAAAAATTCCACAGATCCGATCCAGGTGCGGAAATCCTTGCTGGTAAATTCACACCCGGAGATTTCACGGATATAGTCGTTTACATCTGCGGAGCCAATCGAGTGGAGGTCGCCTCCTTCGCTGGGATATTGGAAGAGTTCCTGCCCAGGTAAATCCTTGCAGGCCATGATGATTCGTGCGAGCCGCGCACTTTTAAATGAGACTTCGTGCTGCACGCCTTTCTTCCCCTTAAAACAAAACCGGACTTCAGTACCCCTGATGTTGACGTGGCGATTCTTGAGGGTAGATAGGCCAAAGGATCCATAGAGTTTCTCGTAAACGCTATTTCCGATACGGATGCTGGTTTTATCCATGATGCTCACCACAGCGGCCAGTATTTTTTCGCGGCATATTCCGGATTGGGCGAGATCTTTTTCCAGCCTTTCCCGGATTTTCGGGAGTGCCTTTCCGAAACCCTCCAGCCTGGAAAATTTGTTCTCGCTGCGGGCAGCCGTCCATTTCGGGTGATAGCGGTACTGCTTTCTACCCAAAGCATCAATGCCCGTTACCTGCAGATGTCCGTTGGCTTTCGGACAGATCCAAACCTTTGTCCACGCCGGAGGGATCACCAGTTTTTTTATTCTCTCCAGCATTTTCGGATCGCTGATGACGACGCCTTTCAGCCGGTATTGAAACCCATTTTTCCTGGAAATCCTTTCGATGCCCGGCATTCGGTCATTTACATAATTCAGCCTTAACGACTCGGCCGTTGCCTGGTTTTCGGCGGCAATTTCGTTGCCGGGTGCGGATGAAACCAATACGGATTTTTCGGTTAACAGCAATGTCATACCATCCGATGAAAAAAATCCGTGCCGGGGCCGGCGTTGTGGTGCAGGGAGCGTTCGGGGCGTATTAACCTTCCGTATATTTTTTGAAGTTATTGAGAATGGACTGCCAACCTGCACGCTGCAGATCTACGGGGTTCTGCGATTCGGCATCAAAGGTTTCGGTGATGCGGGTTTGTCCGCCGTCGGCGTCGAAGGTAATGTTTACCTTTCGCTCGTCGGGCATCACAAAGGCGAGGGATTTCATGGGGGCAACAACCGTATAGGTTCCTTCAAAATTGAAACCCATACTTCCATCGCGGGCTTCCATCCGGGTTTTGAAGTGCCCGCCGGCTCGAAGATCGTTTTCTGCCCGGGGAGCATGCCAATCTTCACTGGCGAAATACCATCGGGTGATCGATGCGGGATCGGTAAAATCTTTCCATGCTTTTTCGACGGGAACGTTGACGGTTACTTCAACGGTGATGCTTGTCGTATTTTTTGTTTCTCTACTCATCCTTATTGATTTTGCAGACAAACATAGTGCGCATCGGGTGAAACCCGAATAGGAAACTGCGACAAAAAAAAGGGAGAATGCGGCAGGATCACGTTAAAGTTTTCCCGTGTACACCCTCGTTATATAGTTGATATCGATGATTCCGTTGAGGTGATGTTTTTCAAACAATGTTTTCAGGTCGGTGGTCATGTCTTTATAGCCGTCAGAGCCGGGTGGGGGTATGTATGAAGAGGAGGCCAGGCGCCCCAGAAGCCCCTTTAAATCGAAGCTCTGTTTGTTGGGGAAATTTATCTCCGAATAGGTACCGGGACGGAAAAATTCCCGGAGGTCGTCGGGCCCGATTTGCCGGTGGTCAACCTGCACATAATCGATCGCGTACTTCAGAATAAGTTTTTCATATTCCTGTTCAAAGGGTGTCCTGACCCGGCGTTCATTCCACACGAGAGCAACGAGGCCATCCGGTTTAAGAATGCGGTCAAATTCGGTCCGCGCTTTGCCACGGTCGAACCAGTGGAAAGCCTGAAAGCAAACAATGGCGTCGACGCTACCGGATTCCAATCCTGTATTTTCGGCGCTTCCTGCCTGAGAACGAAAATTTGGATTATCGCCGAAGAGTTGTTCGGCTTTTTCGCGCATGGGACCATTGGGTTCTACGGCGATAACTGGGTATCCCTCGCTTAGGAATAGGGAGGCGGAAATGCCGGTGCCCGCGCCGATATCGGCAATTACTTTTTGATTGGTGATTCCATGGGTGTTTTGCAGGTATTTAATCACACCGTCCGGATAGCCTGGTCGGTAACGCGCATAATCCTGAACCCGATTGCTGAAGCGCTGTGTGTTTTTCATAAACTTCTTTCGTTTTCAAACAGTCCTCGCTGCAAAAGGGTTTAACCCGGGAGGAACTTCCGGAATAGGGGGAATGTTTCAGTTAAAGCTGAGGGCTGTACGATGCAGATCTACGGCTGTAGCCTGATCGAAGGTTGCCGCTTTTTTCCAGCCTTTCTCCGTGATGCGGATGATATACGAGTCTTTCCGGTCGCACGTAACCAGGCCTTCAATGGAAAGATGGGATAGTTCGCGGATTGTTTCCTCCCAATCCTGTTCCAAATGTAGAATCAGCTCCCTTGGCGTTATGCTGAAAGCCTGGGGACGTGAATCCTTGCGTGCGAGTCGGCAGAGAACAACCAGCGTTTTGTAGTATGGCTTCATTGGTTCCGATTGGAAGTGTGGAGAATCAATTTTCCATACAATGTTACGGATAAAATCTGAAATACTAAAATAATTAGCAAAAATGCTAAATAATTTATCAGGATGATCGGGTTTTCTTTTGCTGGATCTGCGGTGTGTTCGGTATGATATTTCCATACGATCTGCTTTGAAATCATTAATTTAGTAGCCTACAATTACGTAAACTCATTTTATGATCACCCATGTTTTCAAATTGATCTCCCTGTCCGTAATGGTTGTTGCAGCCTGTGAAGGGAGCGGTGTTCAGCGTGCTGACACCGTAGGAAACGAAAACGTTGCAGACACCATCGGAAATCCTGTAGAAACAAAGGCACCGAACAGCTCCTATAAACCGGCATTTGCCGGACAAACGCGTGTTGCGGGCGTAAAAACAAAAACGCCGTACGAAGCGGTAATACTGACGCGGGATCTTCAGAAACCGTGGGGGATCGCCCAATTGCCGGACGGTCGGTTGTTGATTACCCAGAAAACCGGAACGCTCCGGATCGCCGGAAAAGATGGAAGTTTGAGTGAACCGATTACCGGCTTGCCCGCCGTTAATGCAAACGGGCAGGGCGGATTGCTGGGAATTACCCTGGACCCGTCGTTCAGGTCGAACCGCATGGTCTATTGGGTGTTTTCCGAAAACGTTGATGGAGGTACGGTAACGGCTGTAGCCAAGGGGAAGCTGTCGGCAGATGAAAAAACAATTGAAAACGCCAGGGTTATTTACCGGGCCTTTCCTGCGCATAAGGGAACCCTTCATTATGGGGGAAGAATTCTCTTCGACAAAAGCGGTTATCTGGTAGTAAGCACCGGTGAACGTTCGGATATTGTTACACGCCCGCTTGCCCAGCACCTGGATGCGGCACTTGGAAAAATTCTTCGGATAACCACCGAAGGGAAGCCGGCTCCCGGAAATCCTTTTGCCAATAAGGCGGGTGCATTACCCGAAATCTATTCTTACGGACACCGCAACGTTCAGGGGCTGGCCTGGCATCCGGAAACCGGCGAACTTTGGGAAACCGAATTCGGACCCCGTGGCGGAGATGAAGTGAACCGCATTCAGGCCGGTAAAAACTACGGTTGGCCGGCCATTACCTATGGCATCGAATATGCCGGGGGTAAGGTTGGACCCGGCGCAACCCAACAAAAGGGAATGGAGCAGCCGGTGTATTACTGGGATCCTGTTGTTTCACCCAGTGGAATTACCTTCTATCGCGGCAATGCGATTCCCGAATGGAAGAACAATCTTTTTGTTGCCGCACTGAATACTCCGCATATCGCCCGGCTTGTGATCAAAAACAACAAGGTAGTCGGAGAGGAGCGCTTATTGGTAGAAGAGAAGCAGCGTTTCCGTGATATTATCTGTGGAGCGGACGGTGCGCTTTATGCGGTTACCGACGCCGGTAGGCTTTACCGAATTGCGAAGAAAAATTGACTCAACTCCGTCGTTGATAAAAATCCCCTGGACCGAATGCGCGGGGGATTTTATTTCCCGGAAAAGTCGCCTGAAGCGACGCGACGGATGTATACTTCCGGATTGACTACATGAGGCATCCTGTCATTTTTTAGGGCAGCGAGGATATTTTGGGCGGCCAGAATCGACATGGCATTTCTGGCCTCAACGGTGGCCGATCCGATATGGGGAAGAACACAAACATTCGGCAGGGTTAACAGGGGATTGTCGGGGCTGCAGGGTTCATTCAACATAACATCCAGCCCCGCTCCGTAAATTTCGCCATTCGTCAACGCATTAATTAGATCTCGTTCGTCGTGGATTGCACCTCTCGCTGTATTGATGAAAATCGCGGAGGATTTCATTTTTTTAAAGGTTGCCACATTGAAAGCGTGTGCAGATTCCGGATTGAGGCTGGCGTGTACGGAGATAATATCGCTGAGCGAAAGCAGTACGTCGAACGGCACCCATTTGGCACCAATTTCCATTTCGGCTTCGACGTTCCGTCTGCGGTTGTGGTAATAGATGTCCATATCAAATGCAGCCGCGCACTTACGGGCAAAATTCATTCCGATACGGCCCATGCCGTATATTCCCAGAATCTTCCCATTTAGTTCGATTCCCAGATTAGCCGTGGGTTCATAAAAGCCCCACTTGCCCTCCAGAATGCTGCGATGCATATAAAAGGCATTTCGGGCAACCGATAACATCAATAAGAATGCCGTGTCGGCAGTTGCATTATTCAGGACTCCTGGTGTATTCCCTACCGGAATGCCATAATCTGTGGCGGCCGTAAGATCAACGTTGTCGAAGCCGACCGACAGTAATGAAACTGCCTTGAGATGGCGGCAGTGCGAAAAGAAGTTTCGATTGAGTTTGTTTGGGCCCGAACTGATCAGCGCATCAGCTTTGGCGCATTGTCGGATCAACTCCTCCGGTCTGAGCTCCGTTTTTTCGGAATATTCAATCAGGTCTACACCGTTTTCACGTAATAGCCGACTGCCTTCTGCGGGGAGAATCCGGGTGGCAAATACGTTCATGGATGGTTGTTCGGTACTCATTTAACCTGCAGCAATCTTTTCCAGTCCGCCGATATCGTGGAGGGCAATTTCCTTTCCCCGTGTTTTCAGCAGACCTGCTTCTTCAAATTCCAGGAGTTGTTTATAAACCGATTCATAGGCAGCGCCGATATAGGAAGAAATATCCTGGCGGCTCAGCGTGAAAGACAAATATCCGGAAGGATTGGCGCCAAATTTTCGTTTAAGGCTGAGCAGCGCTTTTGCTGTACGTGCTTTTACCGGAAGGTGAACCAGATCGTGCATTCTTTGTTCCGACAGGCGTAGTTCATCGGCGAAGAACATCATAAAGCTTTGGGCGAATTCGGGATTGAAGCGGAATGTGGTATCGAAGAACTCCCTGCTGATAAAACAAACCGCAACTTCGGTAAGGGCCGTTGCCGTGATGGGGTAGGTATCGGAAGTCGTGCTTAGTCCGCGGTGGCCGATAATGTCTTTCTCCTTGGCAAACCGAATGATCAGTTCCTTGTCGCTGCCCCATTGTTTATGGACCTTGGCGATTCCATGGGACATGAAGTACACGCCTTCAACAGGGTCTCCTTCACTGAAGAGAATCTGGTTCTTTTTGAACCGGAAAAATTTTGCATGGGCATCAATGACCGGATGCCACTCCGGCAGGCATTTAAGGTAAAGAAAGATGTTCTGTTTATCCGCCTGTAGTTTTGTCTTCTGCATAGCGGCATAAAGATACCGAACCCTGTGTGAATTTTTTGACCCGATTGATGGCCGATAAGTTTACCACTTCACCGATAACAATAACGGCGGGGTTGCCGATTTGTTCCACCGCCGCCCGGAAGGCGATATCCTTTACCGTTCCGGTGATCATTCTTGCCTTTTCGGTCGTTCCGTTTTGAATGATGGCGACGGGGGTTTCGTGTTTGCCGTGACGCATAAAGATGTCGGTAATGATGTCCAGTTTGCTCATCGCCATCAATATGACGGTGGTGGCATTGGATTGCGCGGCAAGGTGGATGTCGGCTGATATCTCGCCGGTTCGGGTGGTGCCCGTCACCACCCAGAAACTCTCCGAAACACCTCTGGAGGTGAGGGGGAGCATGTAGGAGGCGGGTACGGCCAGTGCGCTGGATATTCCTGGAATGACTTCGGTGTGCATTCCCGCTGCTGATGCGGCCTCCAGCTCCTCCTGCGCTCTGCCGAATATGAAGGGGTCGCCGCCTTTTAACCGAACGATATGGGCATACCGAAGGCTGTATTCCACTATAAGCTGATTGATTTCCTGCTGGGAAAGCGTGTGGCAACCAAAGCGTTTTCCGGTATGTCTTTTGACAGAGGCGTTCGTTGCATAGTCGAGCAGTTTTTTGTTGGCGAGGGCATCGTATAATACGACGTCGGCTTTCTCCAGGGCTCGCAGGGCTTTTAAGGTAATTAATTCCGGATCTCCCGGACCTGCACCGATCAATGTAAGGGTTCGTGTTTTCATATTAAGAAATAAAAAATGTAATAAAAAGTTGGAAAAATCTTTCCAAAACGAATATAAAGATTAATTTGGTAATATAAAATAATCGTTAAGGGGTTAAAACGGCGGATAAAATATTGTTAAGATAAGAATAGAAAAAAATAATAATATTGCGATTGCCTGCCATTCCAACCTAAAAACCTTCTATATGAAAGTGATCGTTATCGGCAATGGAATGGTCGGATTTAAGTTCTGCGAAAAAATTCTGACCCGGGGAATCCCCGATTTACAGCTCTCCGTATTTGGAGAGGAAATGCTTCCGGCCTACGACCGGGTTCATCTCAGCGAATACTTTGCGGGTAAGTCGGCCTACGACCTCAGTATGGCTCCCGTGCAATGGTATGCCGATAACGGCATTACCCTTCATTTGGGCGACCCCGTTCTGGAAATTGACAGGGGAAAAAAGGTAATCCGTTCCTTTAAAGGGGTTGAAGAATCGTACGACTATCTGGTTTTCGCTACGGGCTCCTCTTCATTTGTGCCCCGAATTGCCGGTACCGACAAGGAAGGGGTGTTTGTGTACCGCACCCTTGAAGACCTCAACCTGATTGCCCGTCATGCCCCCAATTGCCGTTCTGCAGCCGTTATCGGCGGGGGGCTGCTGGGGCTGGAGGCGGCAAAAGCCATGCTCGACCTGGGCATTCAAGATACCCATGTCGTGGAGTTTGCTCCGCGGCTGATGCCGCGCCAGATCGACGACAAGGGCTCCGCCATTCTTCGCCGCCAGCTGGAAGAAATGGGCATTACGGTGCATACCAACCGAAACACAGCGGCTATTCTTGGGAACGCCTCCATTACCGGAATGATTTTTACGGATGGTACCATTCTCGCCGTGGATATGCTTGTGATTTCTGCAGGTATCAAACCCCGTGATGAACTCGCCGCATCCTGCGATTTGGATCTGGGCCCCAGGGGAGGTATTGTTGTTAACGACTCCATGCAAACCAATGATCCCTCCATTTATGCCATCGGCGAATGTGCGGTTCATCAGGGAGCGGTTTACGGACTGGTTGCTCCGGGTTATGAAATGGCGGAAATTGTAGCCGAAGGATTGGCTGGGCGGGTAAAGACCTTTTCCGCATTCGATATGAGCACCAAACTCAAGCTGCTTGGTGTTGATGTAGCCAGTTTTGGCAATCCTTTTGCCGATGAAGAGGCAAGAAGCATTGTATTTGAAGACAACGCGAAGGGGATTTACAAGCGGATCAATATTTCGTCGGATGGTAAGCGGTTGTTGGGCGGCATACTTGTGGGGGATGCATCCGAATACAATATGCTGTTGCAAACCTGCCGGAACGCTTTGACGCTGCCGCCTTCGCCCGAGGCACTGATACTTCCCCGGGGTGAAGGTAAAAGTTCGGCGAGTGGTGTCGCTGCTCTTCCGGATGATGCCGTAATATGCAGCTGTGAAGGAGTGACCAAGGGCGCTATCTGTGCCAAAACATTGGAAGGCAATGAAACCGTTGATGCACTGAAAAAATGTACGGGCGCCGGAACCGGCTGTGGCGGATGTGTACCGATGGTAAAGGATTTGATGGTGCATACGCTCAAAGCCAACGGCAAATATGTACGCAACGTTCTTTGTGAACATTTCGCCTACAGCCGCCAGGAACTGTTTGACCTGATTAAGATTCATCAACTCCAAACTTTCGACGAAGTACTCGATAAACTCGGGAAGGGCCATGGTTGTGAAATCTGCAAGCCTGCCATCGCTTCGGTTCTCGCAAGTTTGTGGGCCGATATGATTTTGGAAAAGGGAAACGATACCGCTCAGGATACCAACGACCGGTTTCTCGCCAATATTCAAAAAGGCGGAACCTATTCGGTGGTACCGCGGATTCCCGGAGGGGAGATTACACCCGATAAGCTGATCCGACTGGGTGAAGTGGCCAAAAAATACCATCTCTATACCAAAATCACCGGAGGACAACGCATAGATATGTTCGGCGCACATGTCGGCGACCTTCCCTTCATATGGTCGGAGCTGATTGCAGCCGGATTTGAAAGCGGTCATGCCTATGGAAAGGCGCTGCGTACGGTGAAAAGTTGTGTAGGCAGTACCTGGTGTCGTTTTGGGTTACACGACTCCGTAAGTTATGCCATTCGCGTGGAGGAACGGTACCGTGGTCTTCGCGCTCCCTATAAAATAAAGTCCGCGGTTTCCGGATGCATCCGCGAGTGCGCCGAAGCCCAGAGCAAGGATTTCGGCATCATCGCTACCGAAAAAGGCTGGAATCTTTATGTGTGCGGCAACGGAGGAAGCAAGCCTCAGCACGCGCTGCTGCTGGCATCCGACATTGACAGTGAAACCTGTATCCGGTATATCGACAGGTTCCTCATGTTTTACATTCGTACTGCCGACCAGCTCACCCGTACAGCTACCTGGTTGAATAAGATGGAGGGTGGAATCGATTATCTCCGAAATGTTGTTGTTCACGACAGTTTGGGAATGGCCGAGCAATGGGAAAGGGAAATGCAGGCCCTCGTTGATTCTTATCGGTGTGAATGGAAGGCTGCTATCGAAAATCCCGAAATCCGCAAACGATTTGCCCATTTTGTAAACGCTCCCGAAGAAAAGGATCCTACCGTCCGATTTGATGAATTGCGCGGCCACAAAAAGGCGGCCGACTGGAAATAGTCTGCGTTATCGACCTTCGTACGCGTCTCGATTCCCTTGCCTGTTGACTGTTTATCACGCAGCTTTAATTTAAAATTTACCACGTATGACTGCAAAAATTGCTGTTACCTGGGTGAAAGCCTGCAGGGTAGAAGATGTACCCATTAACGGAGGGGTATGTGTTAAGCTGGGAGAGGAGCAGATTGCCTTGTTTTATTTTACCCGGCGAAACGAATGGTTTGCTACCCAAAATGAATGCCCCCACCGCAGACAGATGGCTTTAAGCAGAGGCATGATTGGTACCGCGGGCGATACCCCCAAGGTTGCCTGTCCCTTCCACAAAAAAACATTCTCTCTGGTAACCGGCGAATGCCTTAACGGAGAGGAATGTACGATCCGTATCTATCCCGTTCGTGTAGACGAAGGGGTTGTTTTTATCGGCATCTGATTATTCAACCAAAACCAAATGTTATGGACTACGTTTCACCCAGGGAAGTAGCTGCCTCCATGATGGGGGCTGCGATTTCCAAATCTTCACTTTCCATCAAACAGCTTCTGGTAGGGGGGCACTATCCGGTGCCCTGCTGGCCATTTCCGTAACGCTTGCCTATGCGGCCGTTACACAAACCGGGCTGCCGCTCGTCGGGGCCATTGTGTTTCCGGTTGGCTTTGTGATCATTGTTTTACTGGGCCTTGAATTGGTTACGGGAAGTTTTGCCCTTGTGCCACTCGCCTTTCTGGAAAAGAAAATCGGTGCGGGGAAAATGTTGTTGAATCTGTTCTGGGTTTTTACCGGAAATCTGATCGGGAGCCTTCTTTACGCGTTTCTGTTTTGGGCGGCGGCTTCCGAGTTTGGAACCAAAGCAGAGCTGGCGGGTATTGAAAAAATGCTGATTACCGCTGCTGAAAACAAAACCCTGGCTTATGCGGCACACGGCGCAGCCGGACTAACGGCGGCTTTTGTGAAAGCCATACTCTGCAATTGGATGGTTTGCCTGGGCGTGGTGATGGCCATGACGTCCAGGTCAACACCGGGCAAAATCCTGGCCGCCGGCATTCCCATCTTCATTTTCTTTGCGCTGGGGTACGAGCATGCTGTGGTGAATATGTTCGTTATCCCCGCAGGCATTTTTTTCGGGTCCAAGGTTTCCGTGGGCGACTGGTGGCTTTCCAATCAACTGATTGTAACGGCCGGAAATATTGTCGGCGGACTGCTCTTCACCGGTGTCGCCATCTATTATACCCATACGTCAAAAGATACAGTACTTAACTAATCAACCTGTTTTATGAAAAAATCATTTTTTTCGAAGTTACTCTTTGGTATGGCATTCGTTTGTGTCTCCCGTTCCGTTCGGGCCCAGGAAAACACGCCGGTATCCATTTCGCCTTTTGTTGCGGAAGGTGTTGTTGTGGTGGGTTATGCCGATGAAGGAGCCTACGTCAATTTTATGGGCCCGGGAATCCGCTTGAATCGTCACCGCTTCTCCGCATTGGTTGGTGTACTTCCTTCGATCCGGATCAAGGAAGACAGCACTCCGAAGTCAGCGCCGCGAAATTCAATTTTTACCCCGTCGTTAGGCCTCGGATTAACTGTGCTGTATAAACGCGTTGCTGTGCAGATTCCGTTGTACTATACCAGTAAAACGGCAGTTGCCGATGGAAAATGGTCGGTGGGCGTGGGACTGGGATTCCGTTTCATCGGATCCAGGTCCCGTTAAAAACATTGGTTGAGATGGGTGTTTCCATCAATCGATGTTCGGAAGGTGGATTGGGGATTTTTTTGGGAAACTAGGCAGGCGGAACTGGTCCGGTTATTTATTGACGGTCAGCTAATTACAAAGGCGATACGGAGGAATTTAATAATGCCGGGTACTTTTCCGCCTGATTTATTTTCGACTTCAGCAGAAAAAATTCTTGGTACTTTCAACAATGTTCGTAAATTGGTCAACCAAATAACTGGTTAACCAATTTCTGGTTTACCTCATTTCAGGGAAACAGAAATGGGCCACCCCGATACGAAAATTGCTTGTAATATGAAAAGAATCAAACAACTGCTGCTGTTGTTTTGCCTGTTCCTGCAGGCCTCGGTATTTGCCCAGAAGACGCTGCAGGGAACCGTAACAGACTCCAAAACCGGAGTTCCGCTTGTAGGTGCCTCCGTTACGCTAACGGGAGCCAAAACGCCAACCGGTACCCAAACGGCCGACGATGGGCGTTTCACCCTTAAGGTTCCTTCTCTCCTGAATGCCAAACTTATGATTTCCGCCATTGGTTATAAAACCCAATTGGTGGAAGTAAAAGGCCAGGACAATCTTTCTGTAAGACTGGAAGCGTCTGCCGCCGTTCTGGACGATGTGGTGGTGATCGGTTACGGTGAGCAGAAAAAATCGCACCTCACCGGTGCCGTTACCAAACTTAAGAATGAAAACCTCGATGAAATTCCGGCATCCAGTATCGACAGGATGCTGATTGGTAAGATGGCCGGCGTTACGGTTCAGAACCTCAGTTCAGAAACGGGCGTATCGCCCAGGATCCGGGTAAGAGGTTTGAGCTCAATCAGTGCCGGTGCCGATCCGCTGGTGGTGGTCGACGGACATCCCATGCCGGATGGCCTCGCAGCGGTCAGTCCCTTTGATGTGGAATCCGTAGAAGTGCTTAAAGACGCCGCGTCTGCGGCCATTTATGGTTCCCGTGGTGCAAACGGGGTGATCCTCATTACCACGAAGAGCGGTAAAACCAACAAGCCCAAGTATACCCTTAAATCTTATTACGGCGTAAAGGAGGCATACAAACTGCATCCGATCATGACGACCACCGAATACACCGAAAAACTGTATGCGGAAGCCGCCATGCGCGCCAACGACCCCACCGTTCCGGCCAACCGGGTGAACCTGATCACACCTCAGGAAAAAGCGCGGTACCTGGCGGAGAGTGTTCTCAGTAACGGACAAAGCACCAACTGGCAGGAAGAGGGACTTCAGTCGGCCGGTATCTACAACATTCAGCTCGGTGTTTCCGGGGGTAAGGAAATCCGCTATTTCGTGTCCGGCAATTATCAGCAGGACGATGGTATCATGAACCACAACGAATTCAACCGGATTAACTTCAGAACCAAAATTGACGGGAACCTTAGCCGTAAAGTGAAATTTGCGGTAAACTTCAACCCTTCATTCTCCAAAACCATCCGGCCTACCACCAACTTTACAGATTACTACCGTTTTTATTCCGGTTTACCGGTTTTCCATACCGTTGCCACAGCGGCCTTTGTTAATCAGACGGCACAGTGGGCGGATATCCGACCCGGCGACTGGGCTCAGCCCCGGCATTTCTCGAATCTGGCTTACGCAGGGTATATGCCGGACGGAACATATTGGAACAGTAATATGGAACCCAACCTTACCGGCGGTCAGGTTATTCCCTTTTCTTCGGCCAACAACACGCCCAAGTCGATCGCTGATCGCCAAAGCAATATTACACAGAACTACCGCCTGCAGTCCGGTGGCGATCTTAGTATAGAACTTGCGCGTGGACTGGTCTTCAAAACCGCCGGAAGCCTGTATTTCAACTATGTTGAGCGCGAATACTTTTCCAAAAAGAACGCCCGTTCCGACGGTGAGGTTAACAGGGGAGAGCACTTTACGAGAAAATACATCGACCTGCTCTGGGAAAATACATTGAACTATACCAAAAGAGCTGGAGACCACAACTTTGCCGGCCTTCTGGGATTCACCGCACAGAAAACAAATACGCTGGAAACACAGATTGCCGGTCTGAATCTTCCTTCCGACGATATACAAACCCTGAACCAGGCATCTTCCATTGATCTTGCGAGTTCATATACCATAAAAAATCCGATCGGACTGCTTTCCTACCTTGGACGTGTTACCTACGACTATAAAAACAGGTATCTGTTTTCCGCAAGTCTCCGTACCGATGGCAGCGGATACTTTCCGAAAGGTCAGAAATACGGTTGGTTCCCGGCCGTTTCCGCGGGATGGAGGATCAACGAAGAACCCTTCCTGGAAGACGTGCTCTGGCTCAGCAACCTGAAACTCAGAACCAGCTATGGTGCTACGGGTAACAACAGCATCGAGCCCTTTGCCTATCTGGAACTCCTCAATATGGCCAACTATCCGTTGGGCGGGGGAACCGGTACGCTGGAGAATGGCTTGGCTGCAAACAGCGATGTCTTGCCCAATATTCTTACCTGGGAGCGTACTTACCAGTACAACGCCGGAATTGACCTTTCGGTACTCAACAACCGCTTTGGACTGAGCCTGGAATACTATAACGGCGTGACCGACCGACTGCTCTTTAAACAGGCCGCCATGTCGTTCTCCGGTTCCAACCAATTCTGGAACAATATCGGAAAGGTAAGAAACCGCGGAATTGAGGTGGAGCTGACCAGCAACAACGTGCGGAATAAGAAAATGGAATGGACAACTTCGTTGAACATATCTTCCAACAAAAATACCCTGTTGGATCTTGGAGGCGAAGCCTATCAATACAATTACGGGGAACGGAACGAGGTGTATGCTTCCATCGTAGGTGCCCCTTCCGTTCAGTTCTTCGGATATAAAACAGATGGCGTTTGGCTTTCCGATGATGAAATTGCCAAGGCCCAGGCGGCAGGCCTAACCAGTTCGCTCTCCAAATATTTTGTTGCTGGTGGGTTGAAATTCGTGGACATTAACAACGACAACATTATCGATGAGAAGGATCGTACGGTTCTGGGAACGCCTTTCCCCGATTTCACCTGGGGGATTACCAATACCATCCGTTATTCCGGTTTCGACCTCACGTTCGTGATTCAGGGCGTTCAGGGTGCCAAACTGGTAAACGGCGATGCCTACTACAACGAATCGAAATGGTACAACAAGAATTATAACAGCACAAAACGTTGGGTAAGTGCGGCTAATCCCGGTGACGGAAAAACGCCCTACGCCGCCGATGGTGCCGATTGGATGCTTACCGATCATGTACTGGAGAATGGTTCCTATGCGGCACTTCGAAGTGTAATACTCGGATATGCACTTCGTCCGGCCCTGGTGAAAAAAATGAAACTGACCGGTGTACGTTTCTACGCATCCGGAGAGAACCTGTTCTACATTATGGCAAAAGATTACCGCGGCATCAACCCCGAGGCCAGAACCGTGTCCGGCACCTATGCCTCTCCGCTGATCGACGGTTATCAGCGTGGTGCATTCCCGATCGGAAGAACCGTGACCTTCGGTGTTGATATCAATTTCTAGCCTAAAAACATAAAGAAATGAAACGATCTAACTTTATATATCCCGTGCTGATAATGGGTTTGATGATGACAGCCTGCTCAAAGGTTATTGATCTCAAGCCCGAATCCAACGTTACCGTTGAAAATTTCTACAGAAACTATTCGGAAGTGCGGACGGCCATGACGGGTGTTTACAATGGACTGCATGCTCCGCTGGAAACAGAGTGGATGTTAACCGAACTGCGTTCCGATATTTCCAAGCAGGGTTCGCCCGGAAGTACCTCCGTGCCAAACATCGAACTGAATGATCTGAACACCTACCTGCAGAATTCATCGCACCCCCGTGTGTACGATTACTGGTTTAATACGTATAAAAACATCCGGAGTGCGAATTACGTGTTGCGTAGTTTGGGGGTGCGCTATCAGGAAGGTCAAACAAGTTTTGCAACTGAGCCCACGGCCACCATGGATGAAGCGCAACGCCAGGAGCTGGCCGGTGAAGCACTGTTTGTGAGGGCTTATCATTATTTCAATCTGACCCGTCTGTTCGGAGGTGTTTTCATCCTCACCGACCCGAAAGCACCGACCGAGCTGAAGCAGATCAACCGGTCTTCCGTCGGTGAATGTCTGCAGCTGGTCGAAGCCGACCTTAGGGCGGCAACGCAGTGGTTGCCCGACCGAACATACAGCCAGCAACCGGAAACCGATCGGGGACGAGTTACCCTTTGGGCCGCGAAGGCACTGTTGGCAAAAGTATACCTCACCCTGGGACGCAGTGCGGATGCACTCCCTCTGCTGAACGAGATTATCGACAGGAGCGGGCACGGTTTGCTGGATTCCTACGCCGATGTATTCTCGATCAATAACGAAATGAACCGCGAAATCCTTTTTGCGGTGCGGTATAAATCAGGAGGTCTGGGATTAGGAAACTATATGGCCAATTCCTTTGCCGCTTTGAACAGCGGAAGTGCCATTGTAAACGGTAACGGATCCGGTCTGAACTATCCGACCCTTCATCTGGAAGCTCGTTATATCGCTCCGAATACCGGATTCAAGGACGAACGCAAGGCGGCTACCATCGATAAATACAATGCCCTTAGTTATGTAAAGAAATTCATTTCTCCTGTAATGATTAAAAACGATGCCGAGAATGATTTTCCGGTGATCCGTTTTTCCGATGTGCTGCTGATGAAGGCAGAGGCTTTGGGATACAGCCAGGAATCGGTGGATATCATCAACAGTATCCGTGAAAGGGCAGGAGCAGGCGTTTATCCGGGCTCCGGAAATTTCTCCGCTGCCTTTTACCTCTATCCCGATTCCGGTCCGGAGGCCATCACGCCTGAAAACTTTATTGAGAAGTTGCTGCACGAACGCAGATTGGAATTGGCGTTCGAAAACCATCGGTATTTCGACCTGGTTCGTACCGGCCAATTTGAAAAAGCTATGGACGAATACTATACGGCGGAATACGATCAGCATTACAAGCGATTCCGACCGGCCCTTGAGCTCGAGGATCTGAAGAACAACATCAGAATCCGTCCTTTACTCCCCATTCCGCAGCGGGAATTGGATACCAACAACGAAATTCAAATCACCCAAAACCCCGGCTACTGATATGAAACGCATTTTTCCAATACTACTGTTCATACTGCCCGCCATATCCCTCCTTGTTTCGTGTGAAAGAAAGAACCTTATGGTTGCCGGCGGTGATCTTGAAACCAAAGATTATGTTTATAACGTAGCCCTGAACGGTTTTGAGCCGGAAGCAACAATCAAGGGACGTATAGACGCCAACTTTGAAATCCGCACGGTTTACTATTATCTTCAGCGGGCCAATAAAACCGATTCCCTGGTCCAAACCGACTTGGTGCCGGCCGAAAAAAGAGGTCGCAGCTACGAGTTCGAAATTGATCCGGACGCCTTTTTCGGTGTCGATTTCCGTGGTGTTAAAGCCATTAAGGTATTGTTTGTGCAGGATAATACCACTGCTCTCGAAAAGCTGATCAATCTGACCTATTTCGATCCTGCCGCACCGGTGATTGATGACGTACCGGAAACGCTTCGTCCTTCACTTACCGAACCGGTAACGATTTCGGCGAAAATCAGTTCGGAGACCGGCATTCAGAAGATCGAAATCTCCGATAACCACAACGGAGGCTTTGACATTCTGGAAACCATCAATGTCGGTGGGGCGAAAAGCCATAATCTCAGCTACTCCTATACCTACAACGATGGTGCCGGACAAATGCAGATCCGGGTGACCGACATCTATGGATTGGAAACAGATAAAATTATTCAGTTTGTGGGCATACCCTTCAAGCCGGTGATCACCTTTGCCGGTTCCACGTTGGCGGCGGCTCTGCCCGATGGCGTACCCAACGTGGTGGGAACAATCAAAACATTCAGCCAACTCCAGGAGCTTAAAGCGTACGTTGTTCGTGCCGGGGGGGAAACCCTCGTGGGAGATATCGGCTTTACCGAAACCCATGCCGGCCAGGACGAATACGATTATGCTTTCAGCTATGATCAGTTCCCGTTTGCCGACGATGTGGTATCCTGCAAGGTAATGGCAACGGATGCGAACGGCAGCACCAATACCAACACAATTTCGGTAACCATTCTGCCCTATTATCACTGGAAGAATGTAACAATGATGTCGCAGGGCATCGTCAGCGATACCGATCCGGTAACGTCAACGAGCAGTTTCTTTGTCGGTGACCTGGATAAACCGGTAATCGGCAGCTGCGATGCGCAAAGCGGTGCCTATGACGCCAAAATCGACTTCGTGATCTATACCACAACGGCTCCCGCACTTACCTTATATAACCCGAACAATACCGGAAGTGTACGGGTCAACTACCGCTGCAATGGCAGTGCTGAAGGGTGGACCCCAACCACGGTTCGCGATGTTCGCCTCAGGGTTATGCTACAGACCTCGGCCTCTGCGGGAAGTGGTATCTATACCAAATACAACGCCGGAGGAATCCTAAGTCTCGGTGATGAATTCTTTGCCGGAGTCAGCGCGCCGAGCGCCAATACCGCCAAATATGATAATGTATCGGCGGTGGCTTCCAACGTCTTCCATCCCGATAATGCCTATCTGATCTGGTTGAAAAATCCGGATGGTAAAAATATTCTGGTACATGTGAAGGAAGTGGATCTGTTTGGAACGCCGAATCAGGGAAAGTCCACAGCAGTGATGGATATCCTGAAGCAGCGTTAGTCAGAACAGCGTAAATTCGGCTATCAGAAAAGCACAAAAGCTAAGACATGGAATCATCAACAATTATCCAGAGTATCCGGGCAATTGAAGTAGAAAGCCCTGTAGACAAGATTATTTCCCAGCTCCGTCAGTTGATTCGTTCGGGACAGTTGAAACCGGGTGACCGTCTTCCGTCCGAAAGGGCACTTGCCGAAAGGTTTGGTGTTAGCCGGAGTTATGTTCGGGATGCTATCCGGAAACTGGAATTTTATGGCCTATTGAAAACTTCGCCGCAAAGTGGGACTTATGTAAGTGGTTACAACATTAAGGTTCTCGATGGTATTCTGAATGATGTCATCAACTTTAACAAGGACGATTTTGCGGCCATGGTCGAAGCCCGGTATTACATGGAGATCAACGCCGTTCGGCTGGCTGCCCAAAGGAGAACCGACGAGGATTTGAATTTACTGCGTGCCGCTGTGGAAGACTACGATCAGAAAGTAGCGAATCGGCTCGACGGTGTTCAGGAAGACATGTTCTTTCATCTGAAAATAGCCAGTGCAACCAAAAATCCCTTTTTTGAATCGATGCTGCTGGTTCTTTTACCGGATCTCATCCGCAATATCATCGAAAAGAAAGTCTGTGGTGACGATCGGGGGCTAACCGCCATGAACGAACACCACGAGATTCTCAATGCCATTGCCGACAGGGATCCGGATGCAGCTGCTGTGGCCATGGCTGCGCATCTGGATGACATCCTGAAAATCAGCCGCTCCCAATTTCAAATAAACTGTTAACAGATTAATAAGAATGGTGCTTACCCCCAAAAAACTTCTCGGTCAAATCGGAATTGGAATTCTTTCCATGATATCCCTGTCTGCAATGGGGAAAAATATCGAAGTAGGAGAAGTGAAGGAATTGAAATCGGTATTGAATAACGTTTCGCCCGGAGATACCGTATTTCTGCTTCCGGGCAGGTGGAAAGATGCTGGAATTGAAATCCGTCGCGGCGGCATTGCCGGCAAGCCCGTAGTAATCGCCGCCAAAACGCCTGGAACCGTACGGTTCACGGGGAATTCCTTTCTCCGTTTCGGAGCGGATCATGTGGTGGTTTCGGGTATTCATTTTACCGACGGGTATGTACAGAAAGGCGCCGTGGTTGAATTTCGGGTAAACGACAATCTGATTGCTTCCGATTGTCGACTGACGAATTCCGTTATCGAGAATTTCAGCAAACCGGGACGATTCGACAGCGACAGCTGGATTATCTTCTGGGGTAAGCGTAACCGTATCGACCACTGCCTCATTGGTGAAAAATACAACAGTGGTACAACCCTTATCGTAAACCTGAACGACGAAAGGAGTCAGAACAATCATCACAGCATCGACTCCAATTATTTCCGTGGCCGTCCAAGACTGGGGGCCAACGGAGGCGAAACAATCCGGGTTGGGGTATCGCGTTACTCCCTAACCGCTTCTGAAACCCATATCCATCACAACTATTTTGAAAGATGTAATGGTGAAGTGGAGATTATTTCACTAAAAAGCGGGAAGAACACGGTAAGCGACAACCTGTTTCTGGAAAGTGAAGGCGGTCTCGTACTGCGACACGGATCTGAGAATATCATCCAAAACAATATCTTTCTCGGGAACGGCAAGCCCTTTACCGGCGGGATCCGGGTAATCAATCCGGGGCACACCGTGGCCAATAATCTGTTGATCGGACTTGCCGGCGAACGGTTTCATGCTGGATTCAGTGTGCTCAATGGAGTACCCAATTCCGCGATAAACCGTTATGCACAGGTTCAGGATGTTGATATCCGCAACAATACTTTTATTGACTGCCATTCGATTTTGTTTGGCGCCGGAAAAGATCCCGAAAGGACGGCTCCGCCGGAAAACGTTCGTTTTGCACAAAACCTGATTTCAACCAAAAACGAACGGTTGTTCGAAGATTTGAACAACGATGGCGGAATTATTTTTACCGACAATGTCTATTGTGGGCAAGCTGTTAATCCGGTGCCGAAAGGGTTTCAGTACGATAAAAAAACAAGAACTAAAGAGGTTGCATACGGCGGAGTGGTATATTCCATTCCCTATTCCAAACAGGGGGCCGATCTGAGCAAGTTGTCCTGGATGTCTTCCCTGAATACCGGTCCGTCGTGGATTGTTGCTGCTACAGAGGAAAAAAAT